>Ga0335085_10000272_pt1 | contig 159827 bp, 142 predicted proteins | sample Lox_Sample_45_FD_206712 | JGI IMG/M metagenome (GOLD analysis project Ga0335085, IMG submission 206712) | Soil microbial communities from Loxahatchee National Wildlife Refuge, Florida, United States - Lox_Sample_4.5 | ecosystem: Environmental > Terrestrial > Soil > Wetlands | place: USA... | reverse complement strand
GGCGAGCGCGCCCTGGCGGGCGCGGCCCGGCGCGGCGCATCCTTCGTGCGCATGTCGCTCCTCACCGCCAACCTCATCTGCATCGGGCTCGTCGCGATCGACCTCGCGGCGCGCACGTGGCGCATCCAGTGGATCCTGTGGGGGACCAAGCACCACATCTCCTTCATCGATTCGCTCGCGCTCAACTGCGTGGGGGATGCGGCCGCGGCGGCGACGCCGAACCGCATCGGCGGCGAGCCGGCGCGGCTGGGCGGGATGATCCTGAGCGGCGTCCCGGCGAGCGCGGGGCTCGTGGCGATCGCGATCGAGACGATCGTCATGTGGATCGTGAACATCGCGGTGGGCGCCTGGCTGGCCGTGGCCTACGCGCCGGAGTGGTGGGACACGGCGGGGCCGCTGCTGGAGCACACGTTCCGCCACAGCTGGCCGTGGGTGGTGGTGCTCCTCCTCGTGGGCGCCGGCACGTGGTGGCTCGTGCGCCGCTACGCGCCGAACCTCTCGCACTCGATGCGGCGCGGCACGCGGCGCGCGGGGATCTACTTCCGGCGCATGCCGACGTGGCCGATCGCGATGGGGGCGGTGACCACGTTCGTGTCGGTGGCGGCGCGCGTAGCGATCCTCCCGGTGCTCGCGCTCACGCTCCCGGAGCCGCCGCCGCTCGGGCCGCTCTGCTTCGTGAGCTACGGCCTCATCTTCTCGCAGCTGCTCCTCCCGACGCCGTCGGGGGGCGGGGTGATTGAGATCGGATTCCTGGGCGGCGCGGTGGGCGATCTGGGGGACAGCGACCGCACGCTGCTCGTGTTCTGGCGGTTCTACGCGACGGTGGTCCTCGTAATGCTCGGCGTGCTGCTGGGCGTGTGGCGGTACGGACGGAAGACCGTGGAGAAGATCTTCCGCGGGCGCGCGACGCCCGAGATGCTCCCGGAGGAGGAGACGTGATGCGGGCGCGATGGTTGGCGGTGCTCGCGTGCGCCTTGGGCGCGCGCGCGTCGGCGGCGGAGACGCCACTCACGATCTCGTACCACGTGGCGGTGCCCGATCCCGCCACGCACCACTTCGAGATCGCGATGGATGTGGAGGGGATCGCGAGCGACACGCTCGCGCTGCAGATGCCGGTGTGGAGTCCGGGGCGCTACGCGCGGATGGACTTCGCGCAGAACGTGCAGCGGTTCACCGTCACGAGCGATGCGGGGGCACCGGTGGCGTTCGACCGCATCGACGGCGCGCGCTGGCGGCTCCGCACGCACGGCGTGCGGGCGGTGCACGTGCGCTACCGCGTGTTCGCGAACGCGCTCTCCGGCACGTTCAGCGTGGCGGACACGGCGCACGTGAACTGGAACGGCGCCTCGCTCTTCCTCTACGTGGTGGGGCACAAGCCCGATCCGGTGCGCCTCACGATCGCGCCGCCGGCGGGATGGCACGTGATCAACGGCGCGAGCACCAGCCCCGACCAGCTGGAGTTCCGGTTCCCGAACTACGACATCCTCATCGACACGCCCACCGAGGTCGCGCCGGAGATCCTGGTGGACAGCTTCACCGTGGACGGGCGCCTCTACCGCACCGCGGTCCACCTCAGCAGCGGGAACGATCGCACGCAGCGCGCGCGCTTCGTGCGGAGCATCGAGAAGATCGTGCGCTACGAGAACACGATCGTCGGCCCGCCGCCGCTCGCGATGTACACGTTCCTGTTCAACATCGGCTACCCCGGCGGCGACGGGATGGAGCACCTCGTGAGCACGCAGATCATCAACGCGCACCGGTGGACCGACACGGCGGCGATCCTCCCGGGGGTGAGCACGGCGAGCCACGAGTACGTGCACGTGTGGAACGTGAAGCGCATCCGGCCGGCGGTGCTCGGCCCGTTCGACTACGAGCACGCGCAGTTCGAGCCCAGCCTGTGGGTGGCGGAGGGGTGGACGAACTACTACGGGAACATCGGTCTCGCGCGCACCGGCCTCGAGACGCGCGCCGCGTACTACGCGGAGATGGCGGGGGTCATCCAATACAACATCGATTTCCCGAGCGTGCCGTGGATCTCGGCGCGGATGTCGAGCCTGCTCGCGCCGTACTGGGATGGGGCGGCGCACCCGCAGCCGACGGAGGCCGATCAGAGCTTCCTCACGTATTACGTGAAGGGGGAAGGGCTCGCGCTCGCGCTCGATCTCGAGATCCGCGGGCGCACGGGAGGGAAGCGCTCGCTCGACGACGCGCTGCGCGCGCTCAAGAAGCGCAGCTGGGACGCCCGGTCCACGAGTTATTATCTGCAGGGACACGGCTACACGGAGCAGGACGTGGAAGCGGCAGTGAGCGAGGCGGCGGGCGCCGACATGCACGCGTGGTTCGAGAAGTACGTGGGGGGCACCGAGCCGCCGCCGTTCGCGAGCGCGCTCGCGCGGGTCGGCGTGCGCTTCACGGCGAGCGGGGAAGGGGCGGCGCGCACGTACGTGGTGGAGGACGACACGGCGGCCACGCCCGAGCAGCGCGCGTTGCGCGAGCAATGGCTCACGGGGACGACGAGCGAGGGGCACGCGCCATGAAGCGGCCGGTGATCTTCTGGGATGTCGACACGCAGCACGACTTCATGGATGCGAACGGCAAGCTCTACGTGCCCGGCGCGGAGGAGATCAAGCCCCACTTGAAGCGGCTCACCGACTACGCGCACGAGCAGCAGTTCCACATCGTGGCGAGCGCGGACGATCACGTGCCGGGGCACCGGGAGCTCTCGGACCATCCCGACTTCCTCACGACCTTCCCCGAGCACTGCATGCACGGCACGCCGGGGGCGGAGAAGATCGCCGAGACGGCGCTCTTCTCGCCCATGATCATCGAGCCCGAGGAGCAGCCGCACGAGGCGCTCGCGCGGAAACTCTGGGGCCACGGCGGCGACATCCTGGTCCGCAAGCACTGGTTCGACGTGTTCACGAATCCGAACACGGCCACGCTGCTCGACGCGTGGGACCCGACGGAGATCGTCGTCTACGGCGTGGCGCTCGACGTGTGCGACAAGTACGCGATCGACGGGTTCATCGAGCGCGGGATCCCCACCATCCATCTCGTGCTCGATGCGACGCGCGCGATCCATCCCGAGCGCACGCAGGAGCTCGTGGACGGCTGGAAGCGGCAGGACGTGCGCGTGGTGTCCACGGAGGACGTGGTACGCGGCCGAGTGGTGTAGCGGGGCGTTTCTTCTTCCCCGGCCCCACGGAGGTGCGCGGGGAGATCCTCGCGGCGATGGGGCGCCGGATGATCCCGCACCGCGGCCCGGAGATGCGCGCGATGCTGGCGCGGATGCAGCCGGCGCTGCAAGCGCTGTGCGGCACGGCGCGGCCGGTCTACCTCGCGAACGGCGGCGCCACGTCCATGATGGAAGCGGCCGTGCGCAGCGCGACGCGCCAGAAGGTGCTCGCGCTCGTGAGCGGCGCGTTCGGCGAGCGCTTCGCGCGGATCGCGGAGGCGTGCGGGCGTGACGTCACGCGGGTGACCGTGCCGCCGGGCGATGTGGTGACGCCGGAGGAGCTCGCGCTGGCGCTCGAGCATGGGCGCTACGACGCGGTGACCGCGGTGCACGTCGAGACTTCCACCGGCGCGCTCACCGACATCGGCCCGCTCGCGCGCGTGGTGCGCGACCGCGAGGACACGTTGCTGATCGTGGACGCGGTGTCGAGTCTGGGCGGGCTCCCGGTGCGGATGGACGCCTGGGGGGTGGACGTCCTGGTGTCCGCCTCGCAGAAGGCGCTCGCGTGCCCGCCGGGCGTCGCCTTCGCCGCGTGCTCGCCGCGCGCGCTGGAACGCGCCGCGACGCTCCCCGGCCGCGGCCTGTACCTCGACCTCGTGCGCTACGATGAGTTCTGGCGGCGCGGCGAGACGCTCGGCACGCCCGCGGTGAGCGTGCTGTTCGCGCTCGATACGCAGCTCGCGCACATCGCGCACGAGGGACACGAGAAGCGCTTCGCGCGCCACGAATCGCTGCGCGCCGCGGTGGAGAAGTGGGTGAGCGGCGCGCGGACGCGCGAGCTCCCGGTCGGCATCCTCGCCGCGGAGGGGGCACGCGCCCCCACGGTGACCGCGCTCACGTACGCCGGCGACTGCGCCGCGCTCCTCGCGGCGCTCGCGCGGCGCGGATTCGTGATCGGGCCCGGCTACGGCGACCTCGGCACGCGCAGCGTGCGCATCGGGCACATGGGGGACCACACGCTCGCGGCGACGCAGAAGCTGCTGGCCGCGCTCGACGAGGCGCTGATCGAGACGCAGGCCGTGTCGCGCGGCTGACCGCTACCGCACCTTCGCGCGCTCCCCGATCCCCTCGAGGAACACCTCGCGCAGCCCCTCGAGCGTGTCGGGCCACGCGATCGCCCGCTTGGGCAGATAGTACGCGCTCCGCTGCGAGAAGATCAGGAAGAACTCCGGCGTCTCGCCGATGTGCCGGATGTCGTTCCACGCGAACGCGTCGGAGAAGGTCTCCCCCGCGATCCGGATGCCCGTCGCATCGAACGTGTAGCGGCGCTGCTGCATCGCCAGGGGATTCTTCTTGAGCTGGCGCCGGGCGGCGCGCCGGAGCGCCACCGGGCGCGTGAGCGCGAACGCCGCGACGGCGGCCGCCGCCGCCGTGACGCCGACCGCGATCGCGAGCGGGAACTGCCCCGTGCTGCGCCACCGCCACGCGAGCCAGCCGGCCATCGCGAGCGCGAGGAGCGCCACGCCCACCCGCCGCAGCTCACGTGTGAGCCGCCGCTCCCGTCTCGCGTAGTAGCGCTGCAGGTCCGTGACCGCGCGCACGTGCTCCGCCGGAGTGACGCGCCAGGTGATGGTGGACGCGCTCGCCATGGGCGATCAGGTGGCCGCGAGCGCGCCCTGCGGCACGGGGAGCTCGACCGTCCCCGCGGGACCGGTGCCTTCGGTGCCGGCGGGGAGTTCGAGCGTGGTGCGCTTGCGCGGCGCGCCGTCCCCCAGTCGGAAGCTCTGCACGAGCCCCACGAGCCTGCGCGACGCCTCGGCGAGCGTGGCGGCCGCGGCGGCGATCTCCTGCGTGCTCGCGCTCTGCTCCTGGCTCGCCGCCGCCACCTGCTGCATCGCGGCGGCGAAGTTCTCGGTGCCGCGGGCGAGGTCGTCGAGGCGCAGCGTGGCCTGCACGATGAGGTCGGTGCTCTCCTTGGCCGTCCGCTCGATCTCGCCCGTCCATCCCTCGGCGTCGTGCACCGCGCGTTCCACCTGGCCGAAGCTCCCGAGCGAATCCTGGATGGCGCGCGCCACGGCGTCCACGGCCTCGCGCGTGCGCTGCGTGGCGGCGCGCGAATCCTCGATGCGCGCGAGCACCCCCTGCACGGTGGCCTCGGTGCGCTCGGCCGCCTCGGCCGAGCTCTGCGAGAGCTTGCGGATCTCGGCGGCGACGACGGCGAAGCCCTCGCCCTGCACCCCCGCGCGCGCAGCCTCCATGCTCGCGTTGAGCGCGAGGAGCTTGGACTGCCGCGCGATGCGCCGCACGAGCGTCACGAACGCCCCGATCTCCTGCGACGCGGCGACCAGCGCCTCCGCGCTCTGCGCCGAGCGCGCGGCGTCGGCGGCCACCGAGGCGAGCGCGGCGGAGCTGGCGTCGAGCCGCTCGCGATTCGCGGCGGCGAGCGCGCGCAGCTTCGCGTTGCGCTCCACGCCGTCGTGCGCGCCGATGCTGAGATGCGTGGCATTCCGCATGAGCACCGCCGCATCCACGGCGCTCTCGGCGATCGAGCGGGCCATCTCCCCGGCCTGCTCGCTGAGCTCCCCCGAGGTGCCCGCCATCTGCGAGGCGGCGGCGGACATCTGCTCCGTGCCGGCGGTGATCTCGGCGCTCATCGCCGCCGTCTCGCCGGCGCTCTCGCGGATCGCGAGCACGAGGCGGCGGAGCTCGAGCACCATCCCTTCCGCCGCGCGCGAGAGGCGGCCGAGCTCGTCGTCGGACTCGGCGTCCCCCTGAAGCACGGACAGGTCCCCCGCGGCCACGCGCTCGGTGGCCTCGGCCAGCTGCGCGGCGGGGATCGTGACACGGCGCGCGACGTAGCGGCTCACGAGGAAGAGCATGAGCTGGATCATCGCGAGCACGACGGCGGCGCCCAGGAGGATGATCTGGTGCGCGGCGTCGTACTCTTGGACGGGGCGGCCGCGCAGGAGCGCGTCCACCCAGCGCACCAGCCCGAGGGCGAGGGCGCCGACCACGAGGAGCGAGATCGCGCCGAGCATCGCCGCGATGCGCGCCTGCACGCCGCGCTGGGAGCGCGCGCGCTTGTGACGGAAGGTCGTGCCGCTAGATTCCACGTCCCACCATGAGCGACTCCGCGAGCGGTCAGAGCACCGAGGCGCCGTACGAGCCCGCCGCGGTCGAGCGGAAATGGCAGGCGCGCTGGGATTCCGCGCGCACCAACTCGCCCGACCTCGACGCCGCGCCGCGTCCCTATTACCAGCTGATGATGTTCCCCTATCCGAGTGCGGAAGGCCTGCACGTCGGCAACGTGTTCGCGTTCACGGGGAACGACATCCATGGACGATTCCAGCGGCTGCAGGGGCACACCGTGTTCGAGCCGATCGGCTTCGATGCGTTCGGCATCCACTCGGAGAACCACGCGCTCAAGACGGGGACGCATCCGGGCGAGCTGATCCCGAGCAACATCGCGAACTTCCGCCGGCAGCTGCGCCGCTGCGGGCTCATGGTGGACTGGACGCGCGAGCTCTCCACCACGGATCCGCGCTACTACAAGTGGACGCAGTGGATCTTCCTGCAGCTGCACCACCGGGGGCTGGCGTACAAGAAGCAGGCGGCGGTGAATTGGTGCCCCTTCGACAAGACCGTGCTCGCGAACGAGCAGGTGATCGACGGGCGCTGCGAGCGCTGCGGCACGAAGGTGGAGCAGCGGATGCTGGCGCAGTGGTTCTTCCGCATCACCGACTACGCGAAGCGCCTCCTCGACGATCTCGATCACATCGACTGGTCGGAGACCACGCGCACCGCGCAGCGCAATTGGATCGGGCGCTCGGAGGGGGCGAAGATCACCTTCGCCGCCGCGGGGGGCGCGAAGATCGAGGTGTTCACGACGCGCCCCGACACGATCTTCGGCGCCACGTACCTCGTGCTCGCGCCGGAACATCCGCTGGTGGATGCGCTCACCCTCCCCGGGCAGCGCGCCGCCGTGGAGGAGTACCGCGCGCAGGCCGCGGCGCAGGACCTCGTGTCGCGCAAGACGATCAAGGCGAAGACGGGAGCCTTCACCGGCCGCTATGCGCTGAATCCCGCCACCGGCGCGCAGATCCCGGTGTGGATCGCCGACTACGTGCTGATGGACTACGGCACCGGCGCGATCATGGCGGTGCCGGGGCACGACGAGCGCGACTGGGAGTTCGCGACGGCGTTCAAGCTCCCGATCGTGCGCGTGGTCGCCGCCCCCGGCGAAGGGGGCACGGCGAAGCTCGCCGAGCCGTACGTGGGGGACGGCGTGCTGATGAACTCGGCGCCGTTCGATGGCGTGTCCACGCACGAGGCGCCCGCGCGGATCGTCGCGTGGCTCGCCGAGCGCGACAGCGCCACCGCCGTCACGACGTACCGCCTGCACGATTGGTGCATCTCACGCCAGCGCTATTGGGGCCCGCCCATCCCCATCATCTACTGCGATGCGTGTGGCGTCGTCCCCGTGCCGGAGAAGGACCTTCCGGTGCTCCTGCCGCACATCGATGACTTCCGTCCCGACGACAGCGGGGTGAGCCCCCTCGCGCGCCACGAGGAGTGGTACCGCGTGCCGTGCCCCACGTGCGGCAAGAGCGCGCGGCGCGAGACGGACGTGAGCGACACGTTCCTCGACAGCGCGTGGTACTTCCTGCGGTATCCGTGCACCGAGTACGATGACGTGCCGTTCACGGCGGAGCGCATGAAGAAGTGGCTCCCCGTGGACTCGTACATCGGCGGCAACGAGCACGCCGTGCTGCACCTGCTCTACACGCGCTTCATCACGATGGTGCTCAACGACGCCGGTCATCTCGCGTTCGACGAGCCGTTCAAGGTGTTCCGCGCGCACGGGCTCATCATCCGCGACGGCGCGAAGATGAGCAAGACGAAGGGCAACGTCGTGAATCCCGACGAGTACATCGAGCAGTGGGGCGCCGACACCTTCCGCACGTACCTGATGTTCCTCGGTCCGTTCGAGGAGGGCGGGGACTTCCGCGACCAGGGGATCTCCGGTGTGAAGCGCTTCCTCGACCGCCTGTGGAGCTCGGTGGAGCGGCGCGCGGACGGGGGCGCGCCGGACCCCGCGGTGGTCCGCAAGCTGCACCAGACGATCAAGAAGGTGAGCGCCGACCTCCCCGCGCTCAGCTACAACACCGCCATCGCGGCGATGATGGAGTACATGAACACGCTGCGCGCCGGCGAGCGGCGCGTGCACACCGCCGAAGTGGAGCCGCTCGTGCAGATGGCGGCTCCCTTCGCGCCGCATCTCGCGGAGGAGCTGTGGGAGCGCCTCGGGCATGCGGGGAGCGTGTTCGACGGCGGCTGGCCGGTATTCGACGCGGCGCTGGCGGCCGAAGAGGATTTCGAGCTCGCCGTGCAGGTGAACGGGAAGACGCGTGGCACCGTGCGCGTGGCGAAGAGCGTGACGCAGGACGGTGCGGTGGCGGCGGCGATGGGGGAGCCGGGCATCGCGAAGTTCGTCACGGGCGCGCCGAGGAAGGTTGTGTTCGTGCCGGGGCGGTTGCTCAACATCGTTCTGTAGCGCGGGGCTCGGCGGCGGAGCCGAGCCCGCCGCCACGCCCGGCGCGCAGAAGCCCTACTCGCCGCCCCGACGCAGAACGCGACCCGGACGCGCCGCGGTGGCCGCGCCGTCGCGATAGACGAGCACGCCGTTCACCCACGTCGCGCGGATCCCCGCGCTCACCGCGTGCGGCGCCTGCAGCGTGGCGCGGTCGGCCACGGTGGTCGGATCGAACAGCACGAGGTCCGCGAACATCCCCACCGAAACCTGCCCCCTGTCCCCGATCCCCACGTTCGACGCGGCGAGCGTCGTCATCTTGCGGACCGCTTCCTCGAGCGGGATCGCGTGCCGCTCGCGCACGTACGTGCCGAGCACGCGTGTGAACGCGCCGAAACCGCGCGGGTGCGCGCCGTCCAGCTCGCCGTCGGTGCAGATGTCCGAGTACGGCCACTGCAGCAGACGCGCGATGTCCTGATCGATCATGCTCTCGCCGAGGATCCCGTCCACGCCGTGACCCACGGCGCGGCTCATCGAGTCCGACTGCTGCTCGAGGGCCATGAGCGCGGTGGTGTCGTCCTCGTGGCGCATCGCCGCGATCTCGTGGAGCGTGTGCCCCACATAGGCGGGATTCGGGCCGTACTCCGTGAGCGTGAGCCCCGTCGCGGGCACGACGTTCGCGAGCGCGAAGGCCGCCTTGCTGCGGTCGCCGAAGTTGCGGCTCGGGATGAGCACGCTCAGATCGGAGTGCCAGTACGTGTACGGATAGATGTCGGCGGTCACGTCGATCCCCCGCGCGCGCGCGGCGTCGAGCACGCCCACGAGAGAATCGGCGAGTCCCCAATTGGCTTTGATCGCCAGCTTGATGTGCGACACCTGCACGGGGATCTTCGCGTGCTCCCCGATGGCGAGGAGCTCGTGGATGGCCTGCCAGAACGCGTAGTCCTCGCTCCGGATGTGGCTGATGTAGCGGCCGTGCTGGGCGCCGAGGCCGCGCGTGAGCCCGAACAGCTCGGTGCTGTCGGAGTAGATACCCGGGTCGTACTCGAGTCCGCTCGAGAGGCCGAGCGAGCCTTCGCGCATGTCCGCGTCGAGGAGCTGCGTCATCTGCGCGACCTCGGCGGGCGTAGCGAACCGCTTGTAGTCCTTGCCGAGCACGCGCTCGCGCAGCGTGCCGTGCCCCGTGTACGAGGCGACGTTCACGGTGGCGGGCTGCTTGGCGAGCTTCGCGAAGAAGTCCGCGAGCGGGTACATCGAACCGCCGTCCTGTCCCACCACCACGGTGGTGATGCCCTGGCTCACGTCGGCGAGCGCGTCGGGGTGATCGAAGATCCCGTCGTCGGCGTGGCTGTGCGTGTCGATGAAGCCGGGGGCGAGCACGAGCCCGTTCGCGCGCAGCACGGTCTCTCCTTGGCGCTGCGACAGGATGCCGACGTCCGCGATGCGGTCGCCGATGATGCGGACATCCTCGATGGTGCCCGGGGTTCCGGTGCCGTCGATGACCAGCGCGCCGGTGATCAGGGTCGAGGCCTGCGCGTACGCCGCGGTGCTCGCGAGGACGATCGTGGCGGCGAGCGCGCCTCGCCGCAGGGATGCCGGAGTGATCACCGCGTCAATATATCACGCGGCGCGCTCGCGTTGGCGGCGCTCCGCCTCGCGCCGCAGCGCGCTAGAGCAGGTGCGCCACCCACTCGCCGGCGTAGTACCCGATGACGGCGACGCCGAGCCCGACCACGAACATGTCCATGCCCGAGCGGAGCACGCTGCGTCCGGTGAACACGGAGCGCGCCGCGCCCACGAGGAAGTGCGAGAGCATCGAGACCGAGAACGCCACGATCATCGCCGCCGTGCCCGACCAGAAGAAGAAGGGCATCACGGGGATCAGCGCGCCGATCGCCGTCGCGCTGCCCGTCACCCAGCCCTCGCGGAAGGGCGAGAGCTGCTGCTCGCCGATCTTGAGTTCGAGCTGGACTTGTTCCTCGAGCATGAGCTTGGGATCGCTCATCACATCGGTCGCGAGGCGGAGCGCGGTGGCGCGGTCCATGCCCTTGCTCTCGTAGATGAGCGCGAGTTCGTCGCGCTCGACCTCGGGCATGAGCTCCACCTCGGCGCGCTCCATGTCGATCTCGTGCTCGTACACCTCGCGCTCGCTCTGCGCCGCCAGGTAGCCGCTCGCGCCCATGGAGAGCGCATCGGCGATGATGCCGGCCACCCCGGCGAGCACGATGGTGGCGTGCTGTTGCGCGGAGGTCGCGCCGATCATCCCGGCCACCAGGCCGAAGTTGGCGGTGAGGCCGTCGTTGAACCCGTAGACGACGTTGCGCAGGTAGCCGCCGCTCTCGGCGCGATGCCACGGCTCGCCCGCGCTCCCCGCGAGCGTGCCGAGCGTCGTGGCGTGCTCGGCGCTCTCGCGCGCGAGCGTGAGCGCCTCGCCCTTGCCGGCGACGCCGACGGGAGTGGCGCGGTGCATCGCGAGGTAGCCCTTCACTTCGCGTCCCTCCTCGGCGAGGAGCATGGGGAGGAGGAAACGCGGTCCGATCGTGCGGCCGAGGAACGCGAGGAGCCGCGCGCGGCCGCTGGGACGGAACGGGCGCGGCGGTCGTCCCCCGCGCGTGAGGAGGTCGCCCCAGATCGTGACGTGCCGCTCTTCGACGTCGGCGAGACGACGGTAGAGGTCCTTCTTCTTGTCGTCGTGCTCCGCCTCGCTGAGCACGCGATAGAGGAACGCGGCGTCCGCCTCGTCCTGCCAATGGTGCTCGAACTGATGCAGGTCGGGGGCGGGCGCGGCCGGCGTCGTCATGGAGGGAATATCGCTCCGCGCCGGCGACGGGGGTAAGAGCGCCCCTTGCCGGAACGCCGTGGAGCGGCATCTCTAGCGCATGGACACCCGGGACCGCTTTCGCATCTTGAGTCTCGACGGCGGCGGCGTGTGGGCCGTGATCGAGATGCGCGCGCTCATGCGCCTCTTCGGCGAGGAGGCGCGCGGCCGCGATGTGCTCGGCCACTTCGATCTGGTGGCCGCGAACTCCGCGGGATCGGTGATGGTCGCGGCGATGATCGAGGACTACACGCTCTCACGGGTGCTCGGCTTGCTCCTCGACGAGCCGACGCGCGCCAGCATCTTCGTGTACCGCTCGCTGCTCGCGAAGGTGGTGCCGCACGATTGGTTCATCGGCCCGCGTTGGTCCACGGCGGAGAAGCGCATCGGCCTCAGCGCGCAGCTGCCGACGATGGGGGACGTGCCCATCGACCGGCTCCCCGAGGTGATCGGTGGCCGCCGTCCCGCGCTCCTGTTCGTCGCCTTCGACTACGACCGGGAGCGCGCCGTATTCTTCCGCTCGAATCGCGGGAGCCGCGCGGCGAACTCCTCTCCGTACACGCCTCCATCGCTCCTCCTCGCGGCGCTCGCGTCGAGCGACGCCCCCGTGCGCTACTTCGATGCGCCGGTCGAGATCGGCCCTGCCCCCGCGCGCCGCTACTGGGACGGCGGCGTCGGCGGGTACAACAATCCCGTGCTCGCCGCGGTGACGGAGGCACTCGCCAACGGTATCGCCCCCGATCGGATGGATGTCCTGAGCATCGGCACCGGGAGCACGCACCGCCCGCTCGAGAGCGCCGTCGTGAGCCCGCCGCTCGCGATGCCACGCGAGGAGCCCGGCATAGTCCACGATTTCAAGAAGCTCGCCGCCGCGATCCTGGACGAACCTCCCGACGCCGCGAGCTTCATCGCGCACGTCGCGCTCGGCCAGGCGATGCCGGCGGATGCCGGTCACCCCGTCGCCGATGGTTCGCTGGTGCGCATGAACCCCGTCGCGACCCCCGTCCTCGTGGGCGGCGAGTGGATGCTCCCTCGCGCGACGCACATCCGGGACTCGCGATTCGCGCGTCTCGTCGGACTGGACATGGATGTGGTGGCGCAGGAGGACGTGGCGCTCATCGACGAGTTCGCGCGCGAATGGCTGGCCGACATCTGGCCGAACCAGCCGATCCGTGGCAATGCCGACGGCGCGTGCGAGATCGGACAGCCCACGTTCGGCGCGGCGCTCGCCGCCTGGCGCACCCGAATGGGCCCCGGCGCCCGGCAACCTTCGGCGCCCCCGGGGTGACCCATCCACGGCAGCTCACGCTCACTCCACAATTCCCAGAGGTTCCCATGCGGTGGTCGGCCCTTCTCACAGGATTCGTCACCTTCTCGGGCCTGCAGGCGCAGCAGCCGGAGCCCGCTCCGGCGCCCGAGGCGCGAACCTACTCGTACTCGTCGCGCCGCATGCATGACGAGGACGATCGCGCCGTGCTCGGCATCACGACGTCGTCGAGCGGCAAGCGCGATTCGCTCGGACTCCTCGTGACGAGCATCACGCCCAACAGCCCGGCCGAGAAGGCGGGGATCCTCGAAGGGGACCGGCTCGTCTCGATCGATGGGACGTCGCTGCGCCTCGCCCCCGCGGACGCCGGCGAGCGCGACATGAACGGCGTCATGACGCGCCGCCTCATGCGCACCATGGGCGAGCTCAAGCCCGGCGATGAGGTGTCGCTCACGATCTACTCCAACGGCTCGCAGAAGACGCTGAAGGTGAAGACGGCGGCGAGCGGCGACCTGGACGACCACCGCGAGACCTCGCGCGCGGACCGCGAGAACCGCGCCGCGATCGGCGTCTCGTTCGGCGGCGGGAGCCCGCGCGATTCGCTCGGCCTGTTCATCGAGAACGTGACGCCCGGCGGTCCCGCGGAGAAAGCGGGGCTCGAGGAAGGGAATCGTGTGGCCGCGATCAACGGCGTGGACGTGCGCGTGCCGGCGGCCGAGGCGGGGAACGGGATGCTGGTGTGGGGCAAGCAGTCGCGGCTGATGCGCGTGCTCAACGGCGTGAAGGCGGGGGACGTGGTGGAGCTGCGCGTGTACGCCAACGGCAGCTACAAGAACGTGAAGGTCACCACGGTGAAGGCCTCCACGCTCTGGAAGAACGACAACATGGGCATGGGTGACGGGATGAACTTCATGTACGGCGAAGGGCCGATGGTGCACATGGCCCCCATGGCGCCGATGCCTCCCATGCCGCCGATGGCCCCGATGGCGCCGATGAAGATCCGCATCTCGCCGCCGCAGCCGATGGACGGCTCGTCGATGAGTTGCAACACGACGGAGGATGGCAACGTCGTGTGCTCGAGCTCCGCGATGGAGAAGGCGAACCGTGCGATGCGCGACGCGAACCGGGAGCTGAGCCGCGCGGCCGCCTCCGCGTCGTACGCGTATTCGTACACGCCCAGCTGGGGGCGCGGGATGGGGAGCGGTGGCGCCCCCGGCGAGATGAACTTCAATGGACTGCGCATGACCCCGGTTACTCCGAACCTCGCGTCGTACTTCGGGCCGGGGAGCGAGAAGGGGATGCTGGTGCTCGCGGCGCCCGACCAGTGGCAGCCGCTGCAAGCGGGGGACGTGGTGCTCACGCTCAACGGCAAGTCCGTGTCGCGCGCGAGCGGGGGCAACTACATCTCGATCGACACGGAACAGGACAACACGTTCGGCGTGCTGCGGAAGGGGAAGAAGATGACCCTCAGCGTGAAGGCGCAGTAGCGCGATCCGCGACCCAGAGTTGTCCCATGTTCCACGTCAGCCCCACGTAGAACGCGTGGGGCTGCGGTCCATCCAAGGGGAGCTTCAGCCCGACGTCCGCGACGAACCAGGGATGCACGATGTACGTGGGGCCGGTGAGCAGGCCGACGATCGGCGCGCTCCCCACGGCGCCGTGCGTGCCCGGATATCCGTATACCTCCATCGTCCATCCGAAGGCACCCTTCACGGCGACGCCGAGCGAGACCGTCCATATCGCGGCGGTGGGGGGCGCCGTCGCGCGGTCGTTGAGCCGCTCGATCCATCCCGCATTCACATCCAACTCCGCGGGACCGAAGTGATTGCTCGAGATGAAAAGGAATTCGCCGACGGTCTGCCCGTTGCTCGTCGCCGCGGATCCGGTGGGGAGCTCCACCGACGGCTGGATCGCGAAATCGCCGAGCACGGGGAGCGTGTCGGCGAGCCGCCACTTGAGCGAGAGGAAGAGATCGCCCATCCCCTGGGCGGTCGCGCCGTCGCTCCGCCGCACGAAGAAGGTGGTCGCCTCGATCTGCAGGCGCTTCGCCAGTCCCACCTTCCAGGTGGCGGGGGTGGAGAACACGTGCGTGCTCTCGGCGCGATCGAACTCGAGCCCGAATTCGATCTCCGACCATCCCGGCGCCACGGTGTACGCGTGGGTGGCGACGGTGGGGCGCTCGGGCTGCGCGTCGTGCGGGTCGGCGTCTTGCGCGTGCGCGTACGAGGCGACGGCGAGCGCGAGCGCGGCGGCGCGACCGCGCATCAGAATTCGATCTGCGCGCCCAGCTCCACTACGCGGTTGGGAGGGAGCCCGAAGAACGCGGTCGCCGAGCGCGCGTTGCGCGACATCACCACGAACAGCTGCTTGCGCCACTGCGAGAGCCGCGCCGTGCCGGTCGGGATGAGCTGTTCGCGCCCGAGGAAGAAGCTCGTGTCGCCCGGGCGCACCTTGACGCCGAACGGCTGGCACGCGCCGAGCACCTGGCCCACGTTCGGCGTCTGCATGAACCCGTAGCGCGCGATCACGCGGAAGAAGCCGTCGCCGAGCGCGGTCACGTGCACGCGTTCGTTCGCCGGCACCTCGGGCACCCCCGCCGTCTGCACCGAGAGGAGGATGACCTGCTCGTGCAGCACCTTGTTGTGCTTCAGGTGATGGAGGAGCACGACCGGGGCGCCCACGATGTCGCTCGTCATGAACACGGCGGTGCCGGCCACGCGATGCGGCTTGCCGATCCGCACGCTCTCCAGGAACTGCTCCACCGGGAGGCTCGCCTCGGCGAGGAGCCGCTGCACTTCGGCGCGGCCGCGCTTCCACGTGGTCATCATCACGTAGACGCCGGCGGCCACCGCGAGGGGGAACCAGCCGCCGTGCTCGATCTTCACCGCGTTCGCGGCGAGGAAACTCAGGTCGATGGCGAGGAACACGACCAGGAACGTGATCGCGCGCCACCGCGGCCACCCGAGCTGCTGCCGCGCGATCACCGTGAAGAGCACTGTGGTGATCGCCATCGTGCCGGTGACGGCGATGCCGTACGCGGCCGCGAGGTTGCTCGAGGACTGGAATCCGAGCACGAGCGCGATGCAGCCGACGGCGAGCGCGGTGTTCACCTCGCTGATGTAGATCTGCCCCGCCTCGTGCTTGGAGGTGTGCAGCACGGTGAGGCGCGGCGAGTATCCGAGCTGGATCGCCTGCCGCGTGAGGGAGAACGCGCCGGAGATCAGCGCCTGCGACGCGATGATCGCCGCCGCCGTGGCGAGCGCGAGCATCGGATAGAGCAGCGGCGGCGGGACGAGGCGGTAGAACGGATTGGACGCCGCGGTGGCGTCGCGCAGGAGCAGCGCCCCCTGGCCGAAGTAGTTGAGCAGGAGCGCGGGGAACGCGACGAGGAACCAGGCGGCGCGGATCGGCCGCTTGCCGAAATGCCCCATGTCGGCGTAGAGCGCTTCGGCCCCCGTCACCACGAGCACCACGCTGCCGAGCGCGAAGAATCCCAGCCCGCCGTTCGCGGCGAAGAAGCGGGCTCCCCATCGCGGATCGAGCGCGGCGAGGATGCTCGGATCGCGCGCGATCTCCATCGCGCCGAGCGTGCCGATCGACAAGAACCAGACGAGCATGACCGGGCCGAACACCTTGCCGATGCGGTCGGTGCCGTGCCGCTGGAACGAGAAGAGGAGGACGAGGATGAGGATGCTGACCGGCACCACGAGGTGCCCGAGCCGCGGGGTGGCGACGTCGAGTCCTTCCACGGCGCCCAAGACCGTGATCGACGGCGTGATGACGCCGTCGCCGTAGAGGAGTGCGGCGCCGAAGAGGCCGAGCGTGGTGAGGATCGCGTAGCCGCGGCGCTGCCCGGCGCTGAGGCGGCGATGGATGAGCGCCAGCAGGGCGAGGATGCCCCCTTCGCCGTCGTTGTCCGCGCTCATGATGTAGAGGATGTACTTGAAGCTCACGACGAGCGTGAGCGACCAGACGATGAGCGAGAGGATGCCGTAGACGTTGTCGGTGGTGCGCGCGAGGCCGAGGGCGGGGCCGAAGCACTCCTTCACCGCGTAGAGCGGGCTCGTGCCGATGTCACCGTAGACGACGCCGAGCGCCGTGAGGCCGAGGAGAGCGAGCCGGCGGCCCGTGGGCTTGGCCTCGACCCGGTGGCGGTCGAGGGCCACCGGGAAGACGCCGGTGGTGGGGGTGGGGCGAGCGGGGGGAGGCGGCGCTGCTGCCGTCGCCGGGGGGGAGCTCATGACGCGTGGAAGTTACTGGTGGCGCAGGGCATGGCAAACCGCGGGGTCGCGCGAGAGAGCTAGAGACCTTGGGAGTGATGCGGCGGCGTTCGGTCATTCTGGCCAGTCGCGATGGCGTTGCGATCAGGTCTCGGGTCAATGTCTTGGTCAGGGCTCACTTGCCTGTTGGGAAGGCGGATGTCAATTTGACGGCCCCTGTCCCGGAATTACGGGACGCAAGGAGCACGATCAATGCCCGCCGCCCCCAAGCGCTGGCCTGCTGTTGCGACGCGAGTGACCGCACTGAGTGCGGCGATCGTGCTGAGTGTCGCGACGTGCCGAGACGAGACGGCGCCGGTGGTGGAGAAGCCGCCCGTGTACCTCGCGCAGGCGATTCGGTGCGCGGTGGATCACAGCGCCAAGACCGTGAAGTGCACCTCGGGCGCGTCGGGGATCGCGAGCACGCGATCGCAGGCGATCGCGAACGCGAAGCTGGCCGCGGCGCCGCAGGAGGCGCCGGGGATAAGCGCGGCGATCCTGGGCGGGCAGGACACGCTCGTGGAGCTGAGCGCCGTCAACATCAGCAACGACGCGACGGAATTCTCATTCGACGCGTATCTGAGGAATCTGACTCCCGAGCCGATGGGCACGCACGACGGGGTCACGCCGGATGGAATCGGGATCGAGGTGTTCTTCGACCAGGATCCGCAGGCCCCCGTGACCATCGTGGGCTCCGATGGCTCGGGCACGTTCACGCATTCCGGCGAGCAGTACTTCCAGTACGACGCCGGATCCATCCTCGCGGCGAACGACAGCACCTTCCCAGAGAATTGGGGCTTCGACTACAACGGGCCGGAGGTGGACTTCACGTTCGTCGTGTACGTGAGCACGCAGCTCCCGAACGATCCGACCCCGGTGCCGATCCTCGCTCACACCTTCACGCAGATCAGCGCCGGCACCGACCACGCATGCGGCATCCGCACCGGCGACGTGGTCTACTGCTGGGGAGATAATTTCAACGGCGAAGGCGGCATCGGCACCTTCAACACGCCGACGCTCCTCCCGCTCGGCTCGATCGGCAACATCGCGTTCGCGCAGGTTTCCGCGGGGGAGTTCTACTCATGCGGCCTCGATGCGAGCGGGAACGCGTATTGCTGGGGGGCCAACGACTCTGCGCAACTCGGCGACGGGAGCACGGGCGAGAATGTTCCGTCGCCCGTCAGCTCGAGCTTCACCTACAAGCAGATCTCGGCGTTCGGGCATCATACGTGTGCGGTGCGAACCGGCGCCGGTGATCAACCCGTGGACTGCTGGGGCGCGAACGATCGTGGCCAAGCAGGCACGGGGAGTTCGACCGCGCCGGTCACGAGCCCCACTGAGATCGCGATCAGCAACTCCATGTTCTCACAGGTGACGGTCGGCATCAACCACACGTGCGCGCGCAAAGCGAACAACGACGTGTGGTGTTGGGGCGCGAACGACAGCGGGCAGGTAGGCAACGGGACGAGCGGCCCCGATGTTCTCGCGCCATCCACGAAGATCGGCGGAGTCCAGAAGTTCTCTACGATCTCGGCTGGAGCGAGCTTCACGTGCGCCATCGACGGAACTTCGTCCAACGCGTACTGCTGGGGATCGAATGCGTACGGGCAGCTGGGGATCAACTCGTTCGGAGGCGTCCCGAAGGACGTTCCCACCAAGGTCAACGGCTCTACGACGTTCAACGCGATCACGACAGGGTGGTTCCACACGTGTGCGATCGAAGTGCCTGCCGCGCATCGCGCGTTCTGTTGGGGCGCGAACGACAACGGGCAGCTCGGAATCGGGAGCTTCGGCTCTGTGAACGACCAGGACAAACCAACGGTAGTCACTCCTACCACCACACTCGTTTTCACCCAGATCTCTGCGGGCGATGGGCTCACCTGCGCCGTGACGACCGGCGGCGTCCCCTACTGCTGGGGCGAAGGGGATGGCGGCCAGATCGGCGATGGGAACCAGAACCTGAACAACGCCAAGCCCGTCGCCGTCGCCGTCCCATGACCCAGCCACGCGACGTCCCGCACGCGCCTCACCCCGCCGACGACCCCCCCCGCCCCAAACGCGAGTGGATCGCTCCCACCTGCACCGAACTCCCCCTCCTCACCGAGCTCTGGCTGCAAGGCCCGCAAGGCTCGGGCATCGTCGGCGGCGGCGGGCCCGGCGGCACGGTCTTCCCGCATTGATCCCCCATGCTCCTCGGCCTCGCGATCACGCGACACTGCAACCTGCGCTGCCCTCACTGCATCCGCGATGATGTCGTGAGTCCCGCCGAGCTCGATGCGGCGCTGATCGGCCGCATCGTCGCGCAGGCGCAGGAGTTGTTCGGCGAGGTGCGCGTCACGCTCACGGGGGGAGAACCGCTCATCCACAGCGACCTCGCGGCCATCGTGCGCGCCCTGCGCGCGCGCGGCGTGCGGTGGGGATTCGTCACCAACGGCTGGCATCTCCCGCGCGCGCTCGCGCTCTTCGACGAGCATCCCCCGAACGCGGTGCGACTCTCCCTCTCCGGCGCCACCGAGACCACGCACGACGCCGAGCGCGGACGCGGATCCTTCCGCCGCGTGCTCGTCGCGGCGGCGGTGCTCACGAGCCGGCGCATCCCCTTCTCGATGTCGCTGCTCGTGGACCGCGCGTCGCGCCACGACGTGCGCGCGGCGGCGGATCTCGCGGACACGCTCGGCGCGCTCGGCCTCTACGTGCAGCTCGCGCAGCCGACGGCGGTCAGCGTCTCGCGCGACGCCGATCTCACCCCCGCCGAGTGCTACGAGATCGTGCGCGAAGTGCGCGCGCTCGGCGGCGAGACGCACCGGCGCACGCGCGTCGGCTTGGACTACGGTGCGCCGCCGTTCGACGACGAGCCGCCGCTCCTCTGCGACACGTTCGCCGAGCGCCGCCTGTACGTGAACCACCACGGCGAGCTCTCGCTCTGCTGCCAGCTCTCCGAGTACGGCGCGCTCCCCACGGATGTCGTGGCCGATCTGCACACGGTGCCGCTCGCGCGCGCGTACGAGCGCTATCGCCTGCGGCTCGGTGAGCTGCGGGCAGCCGCGGCGCCGGCGGCCGATGACGACCTGCTCGCCGACTTCCCGTGCCTGCGATGCGCGCGGGCCTCGGGCAAGCTCGGCTGGCTCGCCCGGCACCCTGCGAGCGCGTGGCACGACGGCGCGCGAGAGGCGGTGCGTGCGTAACGCGCTCGGCATCGCCGCCGCGCTGTTCTGCGCCGCGTGCGAGTCGAACGGGAGCGCGGCCACGGCTCCCCCGGCGGCGTCGATCAGCGTGAGCGGCCGCGTCGAGCGGTCCTCCACGGCTGCCGTGCAGCTGATCGCGGGGAACGCGGCGGTGCCCGGCGCGGTGTTCACGGTGGAGCCCGCGGCGAACGCGAGCGTGATCGCGGGGGACAGCGTCCAGTTCCTCTCGGGGGGCGAACTGACCGTGAGCGCGCGCGGACTCGCGGCGGGCGACAGCGTGCACGCGTCGGCCGTGCTCGAAGTGCCGGTGCCGCCCACGATCGTGTTCGACCGGCTCACCAACGGCAATCGCGACATCTGGAGCGTCCAGCTCGATGGGGGCGCGCTCACGCGCCTCACGAGCGACACGAGCGACGACCGCGAGCCGACGGCGCGCGGCGGGCACGTGTACTTCATCAGTTACCGCACCGGCACCGCGCAGGTGTTCAAGACGCCGATCGCCGGCGGCGCCGCCACGCGCGTGAGCGGCGACAACGTGACCGTCGGCTATCCCGCGCTCGCGCCGGGGGGCGCGATGCTCGCGTTCGCATCGGGGAGCGGGTTCCCGAAGATCACAGTCTCCGACACGGCCGGCGGGAGCGAGACGCGTTTCGCCGCGGCGGACGCCGGATCGTCGGGCGCGATCGAGGAGCGCCCCGCGTGGTCCCCGGCGGGCGACCGCATCGCGTACATGACCACGCGCGACGGATGGGCGGGCATCTACGTGGGCCAGACCACCGGCGCCGCGGGGAGCGCGACGCCGCTCGTGTCCGGGGCGAACGGCTACGCGAGCGTGGAGCCGGCGTGGAGCTTCGACGGCAACACGATCGCGTTCGCGTCCGACCGCGATGGCCCGACGGACCTGTACGCGGTCACGATCGCGACCGGCGCGGTGGCGCGCCTCACCACGAGCGGCAACGTGGGGCAGCCGGCCTGGCTGCCGGACGGCCGCTTGGTGTTCACGCAATCCGTCGGCGCGGGCGCCTACGCGCTGCGCTGGCTCGATCCCGCGGACTCGGCGCACGTGCACGCGATCCCCACCGGCGCGGGCTCTGCCGAACACGCGGCGCCCACGCCATGAGCGCGCCGCACATGGTGCCCGCGCAGAGCGTGCTCGCCGCGCATTTGGGGGACGAGTCGGTGCTCCTCGACCTCGACACGAAGCATTACTTCCGCCTGAACGAGACCGCCGCGGTGATCTGGCGCGCGCTCGAGCGCTCGCCGCACGCGGACGCGATCGTGCGCCGGCTCGTCGAGGAATTCGACGTGACCGAGGCCGAAGCGCGGCGCGCCCTCGAGCAACTGCTCGAGGATCTGCGGCGGAAGGGACTGGTGGTCGCGCCATGAGGCCGCTGCTCGACGCGCGCCCCGATCCGCGCACGCGGCTGGCCGGCCGCCCGGTGGAGCGCGCGGCGCTCTTCGTGCGGCTCCTCGCCTCGAGCCGCCTCGTGCTCGATGCGGATGCCTCCACCCGGGCGCTCCTGCGCGATGCGCTGCCGAGCGAGCGCGCGCGGTGGGACGGCAAACCGCTCGGCGTGATCTCGGTGCGCCGCGACGATCCGGACGCGGGCCCCGCGCCCGAGCTCACGCCGACGATGCGCGTGAGCGGGATCTCGACGTGGGTGGACGTTCCCGCGCCGGGCCTCTCGCTCGTGCGCAACGAGCGCGGCTCGGTGCAGGGGAGCGTGGACCGCGGCGCGCGGCGCGCATCGCTGCGCGTGGGCCCCGATCTCACGAGCGACGAGCGCGCGGATGCCGGCGTCGCCCTGGGGATCGCGGTGACGCTCCTCGCCGGGCACGTGGGGCATTGCGTGGTGCACGCGGGGGCGGTGATCCCCCCGGGCGGCGCCGCGTGGCTGCTCGTGGGCGATGCGCACTCCGGGAAGTCGACCACCACCGCCGCGCTCGCGGCCGCGGGATGGGACTATCTCTCCGACGACTCCGTGATGCTCTCCCCGTTGCCGCGCGAGCGCGTGCTCGTGGAAGGATGGCGGCGCGGATTCCGCCTCGACGGCGTGGCGATCGCGGACGACACGCTCGCCGGCGGCGCGTGGCGTTCGTCGGCGCCGCTCGCGGGAGTCCTGTTCCCCGTGGTGCGCGCGGACGAGCGCACGCGCCTCGAGCCGATCCGGCGCTCGGATGCCTTCGCGGCCCTCGTGCGCCAGAGCCCGTGGCTCCTCGCGGACCGCGGCTCGTCGCCGCAGTGCGCGTCGCTCCTGGCGCACGCCACGGAGATGCCGTGCGCGCGGCTCGTGCTCGGCCGCGATTCCCATCGCCGCGGCGCGCGGCTGGCGGAGGTCCTCGCGGGGATCATCGCCCCCGCGTGACGCCGTTGCGCGTCAGCCCGCGGCGATCTGCGCGAGCGCGCGCTTCACGTGCACGCGCACCATCTCCTTCCGCCACGCGAGCGTGAAGTCGGTGTTGTCCATCGGCTTCGCCGGCTTGTAGGCGGCATCCGCGGCGGCGGCGATCGACGCGTCGCTCAGCTTCGCGCCGACCAGCGCGGCCGCGGCCTCCGGCACCTCCTGCGGGTGCGACGCCACCGCGCCGAGCACGATGCGCGCCTCCTTCACTTCGCCGTTCGCCGCGCGCCGCACGAACGCGGCGACGCCGAGCACCGGGAAGTCGAACGAGCCGCGGCGACGCAGCTTCACGTACGACGCGCGCCATCCGTTCACGGGGGGGAGGTGGTACGCGGTGAGGAGCTCGTCGGCGCGCTTCGTGAGATACGCGATGCCGTCGTTCGCGTAGAGTTCGGCCGCGGGGATGCGGCGCTCCCCGCCCGCGCTCGCGAGCGTGACCGCGGCGCCGAGCGCGACCGCCACCGGCACGCCGTCGGAGCTCTGCACCGCCCAGCAGCGCGGGCTCGACGGGGCCACCCAGCAGATCGCGCCGTCCTTCTTCATGCAGTAATCGATGGCGCGCCGCCATTCCTCCGTCTGATCGTAGTAGTTGCAGCGCGTGTCGAGGAGGAGGTTCCCGCCGATCGTCCCCATGTGGCGGAGCGTGGGCGTGGACACCTGCGCCGCTGCATGCGCGACGGCGGGATAGTGCGTCCGCACGTCGGGGTGCGCGGCGAGCGCCGCGAGCGAGACGCCGGCGCCGATCGTCAGCCCCTCGCGCGGCGAGCCGGTGATGCGCGTGAGCTCGGCGACCTTCCCGAGCGCGATCACGGTGCGCGGCGTCATCTGACGGCGCTTCATGTTGGGCCAGAGGTCCGTTCCTCCCGCCACGTACATCGCGTCGTCGCCGGCGCCGGCGCGCGCACGGATGGCCTCCGCGATGCTCCGCGGTTCCACCAAGGTGAAACGCGGGAGGCGCAGCACTAGCGCGACCGCGCCGCGAGCGGCACGTCCTTGGGTCCGCCCACTTCGCTGTGTTCGCGCGCGTCGGCCTCGCGGCCGTCGCCGCCTTGCGCCGGCGTGCGCACGAGCGCGGGCTGCGGGAACGGATACTCGGGCATCGACGCGGGGCCGAAGCGCGCCGGCTTCCCTTTCGCCTTGTCCTTGAGCGCGCGCAGCACCATGTGCGGCGCGATCGGCACCTGATCGATGCGCACGCCCACCGCGTCGTACACCGCGTTCGCGACCGCCGGTGGGACGGGCAGGAGGGGGCCTTGGCCCACTTCCTTCGCGCCGAACGGCCCGCCCGCATCGGGATCCTCGATCAGGAACGTCTCGACGTCGCACATCTCGAGCGTGGTCGGGCTCTTGTACTCGAGCATGCTCGGATGGTGGTGGACCACGTTCCGCTCGGCGTCGCGATGCGTCATCTCCTCCATCAGCGCTTCGCCGAGTCCCATGTACACGGAGCCCTCGACCTGTCCGATCGCGAGCATCGGGTTGATCGCGCGGCCGAGGTCGTGCGCGATCCACACCTTGGGCACGGTGATGATGCCCGTCTCCTGATCCACCGTCACTTCCGCGACGGCGCACGAGTACGAGTACGCGGGGCTCGGCCCCACCCCCGCGCCCTTGTACTTGCCTGGGGAACGCGGCGGTGTGTACGAGCCGGTGGATCCGATCGCACCGACGGCGCTCTCGGCGATGCGCACCGCTTCCGCGAAGTCCACGCCGCGCGCGGGATCCTCGGCGTCGAACACGCGGCGGTCCGCGAACACGAGCCGCTCGAGCGGGACGCCGAGCTTCTTCGCGACGGGGCCGGCCACGGCATCGCGCGCGCGCTCGGCGGCCTGGATCGCGGCGTGCCCGGTCATGAGCGTCACGCGCGAGGAGTAGGAGCCGAGGTCCACCGGAGTGAGATCGGTGTCGCCCGTGACGACGCGGATGTCCACGGGCTCGATGCCGAGCACCTCCGCCACGAAGAAGGCGAGCATGGTGTCGGAGCCCTGGCCGATGTCGGTGCTCCCGCAAAAGGCGGCCACTCCACCCGAGCGGTCGAGGCGCAGCTGCACGCTCGAGTGCGGCATCTGGTTCCAGTAGATCGGGAGCCCGGCGCCGGTGATGTACGACGAGCAGGCGAGCCCGAGCCCGCGTCCCCGGCCGAGCGTGCCGCGGCGCTCGCGCCATCCGCTGGCGCGCACCACCGCATCGATGCAGGGGCCGAGTCCCATCGAGCCGATGCGCAGCCAGTTCGCGGTGATCGAGTCCGCGGGCTGCAGGATGCGCTTGCGCATCTCGGCGGGATCGAGCCGGAGATGCTCGGCCGCGCGGTCGAGCTGGATCTCGAGGGCGAAGCGCGGCTGCGGCGTGCCGTGACCGCGCTTGGGTCCGCACGGGGGCTTGTTGGTGAACGCGCGCAGGCCGCGGAAGCGGTACGCCGGCACTTCGTACGTGACGGTCTGCAGCGCGCCGGTGTAGTACGTGCTCGCGACGCCGTAGCTCCCGTACGCGCCGCCATCGAGCATGCTCGTGAAATCCAGCGCGGCGATGGTACCGTCGTGCTTGAAACCGAGCTTGCAGCGCATGAGCGTGGCGTGGCGGCCGCGGTGGCAGTAGAACACCTCTTCGCGCGTGAGGCAGATCTTCACCGGGCGGCCGGTGCGGCGCGCCAGCTCGGCGACCACGATCTCGTGGCTGAAGGGATCGGACTTCCCGCCGAACCCGCCGCCGTTCGGCGTGGCGATCACGCGGATGTGCGCGGGGGGGATCTCGAGCACCTTCGCGAGCGCGCGGTGCACGTAGTGCGGCGTCTGCGTGGAGGTCCAGAGCGTGAGCTTGCTGTCCGTGCTCCACTGCGCGAGCGCGGCGTGCTGCTCCATCGCGAGGTGCGTGTTCCCTTCGTAGTAGAAGAGCTGGTCCTCCACGTGGTCCGCGCCGCGCATCGCTTCGTCCACGCCGCCGAAGTCGAGCGCGATCTCCTTGTGGATGTTGCCGCGGTCGGCGTAGTCGTGGAGCTGCGGCTCAGGGTGCGCGATGGCGTCGGCGATCCCCTCGATGGGGCGAAGGGGCTCGTACTCGACGTCGATGAGGCGCGCGGCCTCTTCCGCGGTCTCTTCGTCGATCGCGGCGACGGCGGCCACGGGATCCCCGACGAAGCGCACGACATCGCGGCAGAGCGCGTGCTCGTCCTGCGAGATGGGGAGGATGCCGAACGGGATCGGGAGGGCGTCGCCGGTGAGGACGGCCACCACCCCCGGGAGCGCGGCGGCCCGCCGCGTGTCCACGCGCACGAGGCGCGCGTGCGCGCGCTTGGAGCGCACGAGCTTGCAATGGAGCATGCGCGGGAGCACGAGGTCGTCGGCAAAGCGCGTCTCACCGGTGACCTTCGCTCCCGCATCCACCTTCTGTGCCGGCGTCCCGACGACGCGGAACGCGCGCTCAGCCACGCGCGCTCTCCATCCACCCGGCGGCGCGCTCCACCGCCTCGTAGATCTTCAGATAGCCCGTGCAGCGGCAGAGATTGCCCGCGAGCGCCTCTTCGATCTCCGCGCGCGTGGGGCGCGGCGTGCGCGCGAGCAGCGCCTGCGCCGTGAGGAGGATGCCCGGCGTGCAGTAGCCGCACTGCGCGGCGCCGAGCTCGGCGAAGGCCTGCTGCAGCGGATGCAGCGAGCCCCCCTCGGCCATCCCTTCCACCGTGTCGATGCGCCGGCCGGCGCACTGCGCCGCGAGCGCGAGACACGAGAGCACGGGCTCGCCATCGATCAGCACCGTGCACACGCCGCATTCGCCGAGCTCGCAGCCGTGCTTGGTGCCCGTGAGGGCGAGATCCTCGCGCAGCACCTCGAGCAGCGTCTTGTTGGGCGCGAAGGCGAGCTCGGCGGGCTCACCGTTCACGGTGAACGCGGCGGTCACTTTGGAGCGGGAGGGAGCTTCGAGGGGGACGAGGTCAGGCATCCCTCAGGATGGCGTCGGTACTAATGGGCGGGCAAGGGGAAGTGCGACCGCAACAGACGATGGTCGACCATCGACACGGCATGACAACTTCTCCTGTTCGATCGTGCGCGTCAGGCCTTCGCGCCCACCGGGGGGGCGCGAACGACGCGAGGGGCGCGGCATCCGCCGCGCCCCTCGCTGTCGCCGCGCGGCGGTGACGCACTCCGCCGCCCGCACGGTCAAACGTGAACAGTCGTCATGCCTCGTCGATGGTCGACCATCGTCCGTCGCGGTTGCAGTTACTCGTAGCGCAGCGCCGTGATCGGATCCATCGTGGATGCCCTTCGCGCCGGCCAGACTCCGAAGATCACGCCGACCATCGCGGAGAAAGTGAGCGCCACGAACACCGAGTCGATGCTCACGTCGGTGTTCCAGTGGAATCCGTATCGCAGGCCGAGGGCCGCCCCCGCGCCCACGAGGACGCCGATCGCGCCGCCGAGGACGCAGAGCACCACCGCCTCGATCAGGAATTGCACCAGGATGTTGCGCCGCGTGGCGCCGAGCGCCTTGCGCACGCCGATCTCGCGCGTCCGCTCCGTGACCGAGACGAGCATGATGTTCATGATGCCGATGCCGCCCACGAGGAGCGACACCGTCGCGATGCCGCCCAGGAGGAGGCCGAACACCTGCGTCGTCTGCGAGAAGGCGTTCAGGAAGTCGGCCTGGCTCCGGATCTCGAAGTCATCGTTCTGTCCGCTCGGGATCCGGTGCTGGCGGCGCATGATGCGCTCGACCTCGGCCATCGTCTCGTTGATCCCGTCCTCGCTCTTCGCCAGGAGGTTGATCGAGCGCAGGTAGCGCGTGTCGAACACGCGGAAGCGCCCCGTGCTGAGCGGGATGATCACCTCGTCATCCGGATCGTTGAACCCGGTGGCGCCCCCTTTCGAGTCGAACACGCCGACCACCTGGAACTGGATGCCACTGATCCGGATGTTCTGCCCGACGAGCGTGTTGCCGTTGCCGTTGGTGAGGTTCCCGGCGGTAGTGGCGCCGAGGACGGCCACGCGCTTGCGCCCTTCGTCATCCTGCTGCGTGAACATCTGCCCCGCGGCCATCGTGTACTTGCGCACGTCGGCGTAGTTCGCGGTGGCCGCGATCACGTTCGTGCTCGTGTTCGTGCGCTGGAACTGCACCTGCAACTGCCGCGAGATCTCGGGCTCCACGTCGGTGAACGTGGTGCCCTGCGCGGCGAGCGCGTCCGCGTCCTCCACGTAGAGCCTCGCGCGATCCGCGGACGAGGCGATGCCGCCCGTGAACACCTGGCCGGGGATGACCGTCAGGAGCGTGGTGCCGAGCGCCTGAATGCGCTCGTTCACCGCTTCCTGCGCGCCGCGGCCGAGCGCGACGACGGCGATCACCGCGGCCACGCCGATCACGATGCCGAGCATCGTGAGCGCCGAGCGCAGCTTGTTCGCGCGGAGCGCGACGAGCGCGACCTTGAGGATCTCGCCGTAGATCATGGGGCCGGCGCTCCCGGCGGCCGGCTCCCCGACGGCGGCGCCGGCGGCGGTGCCGCCGGCGTGCCCTGCGCAGGGGGCGTGCTTTGCGCGCCCTGCTTGGTCGGCGTCGCGCCCCCCGAACGCTGCCCCTGCGCGCCCGACCGGTTGCCCTGCGCTCCGCTCTGGTTCCCCTGCTGCGACACGCCCGGGAGGCCGACGCGGCTCTGGATCAACTGCTGCCGCTGGTTGCGCGCCGCCTGCAGGATCGCCGCGTTGAGCAGCGCGACCTTGTCGCCCTCGTTGAGTCCGCCGAGCACCTGCGTCACGTCGTAATTGCCGACGCCGAGGGTGACCACGCGCGGCACCCACGTCGTGCCCGACTGCACGAACGTGAGCCCCGGGCGCGGGCGCGTGTTCCCGAACGCCGCGCCCTCTTCGTCCGTGGTGCCGCCGGCGGCCATCTGCGTGCCTCCCGCGCTCGAGCGGCGCAGCTGCGCGCACGCGCGCGCGACCCCCGCATCGATGTGCAGCGAGTCGTAGACGGTGCGCATCTGCTGGAAGAGCGCCTGGCGGTCGGCGTTCGGCGCCTGCATCTGCTTCCGGAGCGACTGCATCTGGGAGGACGCCTTCGGGTTCTTGTCGATCACCTTCTGGACGGAGTCGCACTGTCCCGACGTGACGGACACGCTCGGGGGCGCGCCGTTGCCGAAGCTCCCGCGGCCGCCCGCGCCGCCGCCGAGCTGCTGCTGCACGGCGACGGGATCGAGGCCGAGCGCGCTCGCGGCCACGCGCAGGTCCTTCATCGGGCGCACCGCGTCGTTCGGGATCGCGAGCACGTTGTCGCGCTGCTCGACGAGCACCGCCACGTCGCTGTTCATGCCCGGCATGAGCGCGGCGTCCGAGTTGTCGAGGCGGATGAACACCGGGAACATCGTCACGCTCTGCTGCACCGTGGCTTCCGGGGAGATCTTCTCCACGGTGCCATGGAAGACGCGGTTGGGATACGCGTCGACCTTCACGGTGGCGGAGAGTCCGGCGCGCACGTTGCCGATGTCGCTCTCGCCGACGAGGGTGGAGTCCATGACCTGCGAGAGGTCGGCCATCTGCAGGAGCGTGGTGCCGCCGCTGACGTTGCCGGTGGCCGAGGCGATGACCTGTCCCTCGGACACATCCTTCTCGATGACGATCCCCTCCATCGGCGCGCGGATCGTGACGTCCTCGAGCGCGATGGACGCGTTGTCGAGGTTCGTCCTCGCGGCCACGAGCGAGGAGACGGCGTTCGCGTAGTTGAGCTGGGCGGTCTCGAGCTCGGGAGCGGTGAGCATCCCCTCGTTCATGAGGGAGGTGGAGCGGTCGAGCGCGGTCTTGGTGACCGCGACGTTCGCCTCCGCCGCCTTCACCGCGGCGGCGGCCTGGTCGTAGGAGTTCTGCGGGATGCGCGGGTCGATCTTCACGAGGAGGTCGCCGCGCTTCACGTGCGAGCCCGTCTCGACGTAGATCTTGAGCACGGTGCCCGAGGCCTTCGACTTGACCTGCACCGGGTTGATCGGCGTGATGACCCCGGTGGCCTCCACGTCGACGACGATATCCTGGCGCGTGGCCGCCGCGGTGAGCACGGTGGGTCCCACGGCGGCCTTCTTCCCGCAGGCCACGGCGGCGAGGAGGACGAGAGCGATGGCGGCGTTGCGGATCACGAGATTCTTCCTCACAGTTCGCTCCCGGTGAGCGCTTCGAGCTGCGCCTTGGCGACACGATAGTTGTAGCGCGCCTGGATCAGGAGCACGCGCGCGGCGTTGAGGCTGCTCTGCGCGGTGAGCACGTCCAGGATGGTGGACATTCCGAGCTTGTAGCGTTCCTGCTGCACCTTGAGGTTCTCCTCGGCGGCGGCGACGGACACGGTCTGGATGTCCGTCTGCTCCTGCGCGGTGCGCAGCGCGCCGAAGTACTGTACGAGGCTCTCCTGCGCGGCGTAGCGCGCGTCGCGCGCCGCGGCGTCGGCGTTCTTCTTGGCCACGTCCGCGAGCACGATGTTCGACTCGCGCTGCCACTGGTTGAAGAGCGGGTACGACATGTTGAACCGCAGCGAGCCGGAGTACGAGCCGCCCCCGGGCGCGAGCGTGAACAGGCTGTCCGCCGCGAGGCGGTTGCGTCCGTAGCTCACGGTGAGCTGCGGGAACCACTGCCACCGGGCGGCCTTCGCGCTCGCCTCGGCGGCCTCGAAGTTCATCTGCGCCGACTGCACCGTGGGGCCCACGAGCGCCAGGCGCAGCACGGCCGCGCTGTCGATGGGCGGCTTGGCCGTCTCGACGGTGTCGTCGATGATCGCGGTGACGGTGTACGGCGCCGCGACGAGGCGCGTGAGCGTCGCGTTCGCGACCTGCAGCGCGAGTTGCGCGGCGAGCATCTGCAGCCGCGCGTTGCCGAGCGCGACGAGCGACTGCAGCGAATCGGACTTGGTGACCATCTTGGCCTTCACGTTCTCGACGCTCACGCGCATCTGCTGCGTCGCCTGGTCGATCGCGGCCTGCGCCGCCACCCGCTGCTCGATCGAGGCGAGCACGGCGTAGTACTGCACCTTCACGTCGTACGCCGTCTGGTACTTCTGCGCGACGTCGGCGGCGTCGGCGGCGCCGAGGAGCTTGCGCGCCGCGGCCACGGAATAGATGCGCCGGCCGCCGTCGAAGATGTCCACCCCCACTGAGAAGCCCTGCGTCAGACTCCAGGCCTCGGACGTGATCTGGCCCGTGGTCTGGTTCACCCGCGCCGCGGCCGGGCTGTTGAGCGTGCTCGACATGTTGAGCGAGACGCTCGGCACGAACGCGGCGTAGGCCGATCTCAGGTTGGTCGCGCTGGTCTCCAGGTTGCCTTGCGCGGCCACGGCGGCAGGCTCGGCGGCCTGCGCCATCGTGATTGCGTCGGCGAGGTGGATGGGGTGCACAGCGGTGTCGCTCGCGGCCTGCGCCGCGAGTGGAGCGGCGCCCACGAGGAGCGCCGCGAGGATCGTCAGTTTCACTTCTTGGCGGCCTCCTCGGCCTTGTCGTGCGCGGCCAGGATCTCCTGGAAGCGCTTCTGCTGCGCCGGCGTGAGCATCGCCATGATCTTGGCGCGCGCCGCGGTGCGGGAAGAGTCGAGCTGGGGCTTCACGGGGGCGATGATCCGCGTCATCTCCTCGCGCCGCGCGTCGAGGATCGTGTCCATCTTGGCGATCTGCGAGGGCTCGAGGTCGAGCTGCGAGGCGATGTACCGGCGCATCGTGCCGCGCTCGCCGGATGCCGCTTCGCGCGCCGCGGCGTAGCGGCCGCCGGCGTAGCCGAGGGCGCCGCCGGCGATCAGCGCGGCGGTGAGCAGAGCGAGGGCGATCTCCTGGGGTCGCTGCATGGTCGGTCCGATCAGGGAGTGAGGACGTCGCGGAGCACGGCGTCGTTGTCCGGCTCGCGCCCGGCCACGGCGGCCAATTGTGCCGACGGCGCGTTCGGATGGAGCATCGCCGCCTGGAGCGCGGACACCTCGCGCATCTCGCGCGCGCGCCAGACGCCGGCGCCGGCCAGGCAGAGCGCGGCCGCCGCGACGATGGCGCCCACGCGCGACCAGCGCTCGAGCGGCGCCCACCAGGCTTCCGGCGCCGGGGCGGCTCCCCCCGCGACCGCGGCGAGGATGCGCGCTTCCAACGCCAGCCAGTAGGCGTCCTCCGGCGGCGCCGCGTACAGGCGGCGCAGCTCGCGGGTCACGTCGTCATCCCGGCCTTCGGGGCCGATCCGGTGTTCGATGCTCATGGTTCCCCTCTCAGGTCTGCTAGAGTCTTACGCAGTGCCACCCGCGCGTGATGCAGATGCGCCCGCGCGGTGCCCTCTGGTACGTCCAACAACTTGCCGATCTCGGCGTGGGAGTAGCCTTCCACGTCGTGCAGCACGACCACCGCGCGCTGCGGCGGGGTGAGCGTGTCGAGCGCCGCCACGAGCCGGCGCCGCAACTCATCCTGCTGCGCCGGATCGCGGAACGGATTCGCGTGGTGCTCGGTGAGCGCTTCGGTCTGACGCACCTTCCGTCGTCGCGCGAGGTCGAGCGCGGCGTTCGCCACGATCCGTCCCAGCCAGGCGCCGAACGGCTGGTCGGGGCGGAAGCGATCGAGCGCCTGGTACGCGTGCAGGAAGCCCTCCTGCACCGCATCCTCGGCGTCTTCGTGCGTGGCGGAGATCGCGCGCGCGATGGTGTAGGCGCGGCGCTGATGCCGCCGGACGAGCTCGGCGAACGCTTCCTGCGACCCCCGCTGCGCCGCACGCGCCAACTCGCGCTCCGACCCGGGGTCGGGCGCCTCCGGCGGTGGCACGCTGCGGGACGTCATGACAGGTACGCGCAGGCGGCGGCGAGCGTTGCGCTCGTCAGCCCGCCGCGGGCGCGCCGGCGAGGCCCAGCGAAGGGGCCACGCCGCGCATCGCGCCGATCACGAAGGTGATGTGCTCGTCCAGCGGAACGCCGATCCCTTCCGCCCCCGCGGTCACATCCTCGCGGTTCACGCCGCGCGCGAAGGCCTTGTCCTTCATCTTCTTGCGGACGGAGGCCGCCTCGAGGTCGAGCACGCTCTTTGATGGCCGCACGAGCGTGGCGGCGGTGATCAGCCCCGTGAGCTCGTCGACGGCGAAGAGCGCCTTCGCCATGCGCGTCTCGCGCGCGACGCCCGTGTACGGAGCGTGGCCGAGGATCGCCTGCAGCACGTCCTCGGGATAGCCGCGGGTGCGCAGCAGGCGCACCCCTTCGGCCGGGTGCTCCGCATCCGGCGCGTGCGCGGCGTTGGGCCACTTCTCGTAGTCGAAGTCGTGCATGAGCCCCGCGAGTCCCCAGCGGTCGGCGTCCTCGCCCCAGTGCGCGGCGTACGCGCGCATGGCGGCCTCCACCGCGAGCATGTGCTTGCGGAGAGAGTCGCTGGCGGTGAATTCGTGCAGCAACGCCAGCGCGTCCGCGCGCTGGGGGAGCGGGGAGGCCATGAGAGGAAATTACGGGTGCGCGGGGCGCCGCGTCAGTGCGCGCTCATCGCCTTGGAGGCGCGCCCCTTGCCGGTCTTGAACAGGAGCAGCACGGGGAGGGCGCCGATGAGGAGGAGCCCGCTGAGCATGTAGATGCGCGAGAACGCGAGGACGCTCGCCTGGGCCGTGACCTCGCGGTCGAGGATCGCGACCGCCGCGGACTTCGCGGCCGCCGGGTCGACGCCGCGCGCCACGAGGCCGTGCGCCATCATCGCGAGCCGCGCCTGCACCTCGGGATCGCCCGCCACGATGTGCGTGGAGAGCACCGCCTTCTCCGTGACGATGAAGTGCGTGAGGAGCGTGGCCATGATGGCGATGCCGAGCGAGCCGCCGAGTTGGCGCGTGACGTTGAACAGTCCCGTGCCCTGCGCGAGGTCCGACGTGGGCAGATCGGCCATCGTCGCGCCGGTGAGGGGGACGAAGATCAGGCCGAGCCCCACGCCGCGCAGGATGAGCGGCCAGAAGAGGTCGGCGCTACTCGCGTCCGAGCTCAGCATCGACATGAGGTACATGGACGCGAAGAAGAGGCAGGCGCCGGCCACGCACGTGAGGCGCGCGTCCAGCCGATGGACGTTCGGGCCGACGAAGCCCATCGTCACGGCGCTCGCGAGCGCGCCGGGGAGGATCACCATGCCGGTCTGCCACGCGGTGAATCCGTGGAGCTGCTGCAGGAAGATCGGGAGCACGAACACCGATCCGTAGAGCGCGAGTCCGAGGAACGCCGCGAAGGTGACTCCCGCCGTGAGCTGGCGGCTCTTGAGGATGCGGAAGTCGATGACGGGATGTTCCGTGCGCAGCTCGTGCCACACGAGAAGGATGCCGGCCAGGCCCGACGTGACGGCGAGCGCGATGATGAGCTTGGACTCGAACCAGTCGTTGCGCTCGCCGCGCTCGAGCATGAACTGCAGCGAGCCGATGCACACGGCGAGGAGCGCGATGCCCGCGTAGTCCACGCTCTCGGGCTTCTCCTGGTGCGCCGCGTTGCGCACGTAGGCGACCACCATCAGGAAGGCGATGATCCCGAGCGGGACGTTGATGTAGAAGATCCAGGGCCAGGTGAAGTTGTCGACGATCCAGCCGCCGAGCGTGGGGCCGATGGTCGGGCCCACCATGACGCCGACGCCGAAGATCGCCTGGCCGATGCCGACTTCCTCCGGCGGGAAGCTCTCGAAGAGCGTGGCCTGGGCCGTGGAGAGGAGGGCGCCGCCGCCGAGGCCCTGGATCACGCGCCACGTGACGAGCATGCCGAGGGAGTTCGCCGCGCCGCAGAAGAAGCTGGCCACGACGAACAGCGCGATCGAGCCGGCGAGATAGCGCCGCCGGCCGAAGAGCCCGGAGAGCCAGCTCGACATCGGGATCACGATGACGTTCGCGATGATGTAGCCGGTGGACACCCACGCGATCTCGTCGAGCGTGGCGCCGAGGTTCCCCATCATGTCGGGGATCGCGACGTTCACGATGGACGTGTCGACGAGCTCGAGCACCGACGCGAGCGTGACGGCGATCGCGATGAGATAGCGATCGCGGTACGGATCGTCGGCGCCCGCCATCATGGGGGCGCGCGCGGCGGCGGTGGCCACGGCGCTACTTGGTGCGGACCGACGCGGTGACGCTCATCCCCGGGCGGAGCGGGCGCGCGGGGCCGAGCCCGTGGACGATCTTGATGCGCACGGGGACGCGCTGCACGACCTTGGTGAAATTGCCCGTGGCGTTGTCGGGGGGGAGGAGGGCGAAACGCGCGCCGGTGGCGCCGGACAGGCTCTCCACTTCGCCTTGCGCGACCGCGCCGCCGTAGGCGTCCACGTGCACGTCCACCGGCTGGCCGACGCTCATGTCGGCGAGCTGCGTCTCCTTGAAGTTGGCGGTCACCCAGACGCCGGTGTCGGCCACGACGGACATGAGCTGCTGCCCCGCCTGCACGAGCTGCCCGACCTCCACGAGCTTCTTGGCGATCGTGCCGGCGACGGGGGTGGTGATGGTCGCGTACGAGAGCTGCAGCACGGCGTTGTCGCGCGCGGCGGCGGCGGCGACCACGCGCGCGTCGGCCATCTTGAGGCCGGCTTGCGCCCCCGCGACGCGCGCCCCCGCGGCGTCGGCCTGGCGCTCGAGCGCGCGCACCTGCGCGGCGGCGGCGTCGGCGTTGGCCTGCGCGCCATCGAGCTGCTGCGCGCTCACGATCTGCTTGGCGACGAGCTCCTTGAGGCGCGTGAGGTCCGCGTTCGCCTTCACGAGGTTGGCGCGCGCCGCATCGAGCTGCGCATCCACCGACGCGTGCTGGCCGCTGGCGGCAGCGACGTCGGAGCCGGCCGCGCCGATGGTGCCGCGCCCGCCGGCCGCCGCGCGCGCGGCGGCGAGATCCGCCTCCGCCTGCGCGAGCCGCACGACGTACTCCGCGCTGTCGAGGCGCACGAGCACCTGCCCCGCGTGCACGGAGTCGTTGTCCCCCACGAGCACGGTGGCGACGAAGCCGCTCACCTTCGCGATGACGGGGACGATGTGGCCATCGACCTGCGCGTCGTCGGTCGTCTCGTGCGAGCGCGCGAACAGGATGGTTCGCACGACCCAGATGAGGGCGAGGAGCGCCAGCGCGCCGACGACGGTGAGGATGAGCTGTCGGCGGCGCAGGGGCGCGCCGGAGACTTCGGGAGAGGACGGGATGGCCATTGGGGGGCGTGCGGGAGAGGGCGAGAGTGGGGGAGAGCTTACGGGAGCGCGGTGATGGTGCCCTGCGCGCGCGCGAGCGCGACGAGCGCGTCCTGGTAGGCCGCGAGCGCCTCGACGAGAAGACTGCGCGAGGTGTTGAGGTTCGAGGACGCCTGGATCACATCGAGGTTCCCGGCGACGCCGGCCACGAAGCGCTCGCGCGCCTGCGAGACTTCGAGTTGGGAGAGCGCGAGGCGCTCGCGCGCGACCACGAGCTGCTCGCGCGCGGCGCCGAGGTCGACGATCGCGGCGCGCACCTCGAGCGACGCCTGCTGGGTGAGCGCGTTGAGCCGCGTGCGCGCCTCGCGCACGCCGGCCTCCTGCTCTTCGATGCGCCCTTCGCGGCGGAGGCCATCGAAGATCGGGACGGAGAGCTGGACGCCCCACGTGTACGTGGGGAGGTAGCTGAGGCCGTTCACGCCGATCGAGCCGTAGTCGCCGGCGGCGGCGAGGCGCGGCGCGCGCTCCCACTTGATGGACGACACCGACGTCTGCGCCGACTCGAGCTGCATCTGCGCCGCGCGGATGTCCGCGCGCGCGGTGAGCGCGGCCGCCACCGCCGCGCTCTCGCTCGGGAGCGCGCCGGCGGGGGCGAGACGGTCGAGGGTGTCGGCGAGCGTGTAGCGCGTGTCGAGCGGGAGATTCAGTACCCGCAGGAACTCGAGGCGCGTGCGATCGCGCTCCGCGCGCTGCACGATGAGCTGCGCGCGCACGGTGCTCAGCTGCACCTGCGCGCGCGTGACGTCGATCGCGACGCCCACCCCCGAGTTGAGCTGGTCGCGGGCGATGCCGAGGAGGGAGTCGGCGAGCACGGAGTCCGCGAGGCGCGCCGCGACCAGCGCCTCGGCGCGCTGCACGCGCACGTAGCCGTCGGCGGCGAGCTCACCCGCTTCGTCGGCGATGTTGGCGGCGTCCGCGGAGCTCGCCCCGGCCGCGCTCTTGGCGCTCGAGACGCGCTTGTACGCGGCGACGTCCACGAGCGGGAGCTCGGCGTGCGCGCGGAGGTCGAGGGTCTTGACCGGGCCGATGAGGATGCCGTTCGGGTTCAGGCCGGGGATCACGAAGCCGAAGGTGGCGCTGTTGTAGGTCCGGCCGCTCTCGAGCGCGGACGCGTCGAGCTCGGGGAGGAGGTCGGAGCGCCGCTGGGTGATGCGCGCGTCGGCGGCGTCGGCGCGGTCGCGCGCCTCCTGCGCGACGGCGTTGCTGCGCGCGGCGAAGCGGATGGCGTCGCCCAGCGTGAGCGGGTGCGCGAGCGCGGAGTCCTGCGCGCGGGCGGCGCCGGCGAGGAGCGCGAGGGCGGCGAAGAGGGCGGGGAGGGGGCGAGAGGGCATGCTCACTTTCTCCGGCGGGCGCGCTCGGGGCGCGCGGGAGTCGGGGCGGACGCGGGGGCGAGGGCGTGTTGGATGAAGGCGTTCATGTCGCGGACGATCTGCCGGTCGGAGGCGCCCGCGACGAACGGGACCTGCGGGCGGTGCGCGCACCAGACGGCGTGCTTGATGACGATGGCATGGACCATCCGCGCGGTGGACTCGGGATCGAGAGGGCGGAACTCGCCGCGCGCGACGCCGTCGCGGAGGATGCCGGCGCAGATCTTGAGCGTGCGCTCCGCGGTCTCCCGGATGTAGAAGCGCATGAGGTCCGGGAAGTCGGGGAGCTCGCCGATGGTGAGGCGATAGAGGACGGCGAAGTTGGGGGAGCGCAGATGCTCCCACATCGATTCGACGTAGTGGCGGATGCGGTCGGCCGCGTGCGCTCCGGCATGGGCGGCCATCTGGACCTCGAAGTCGCCGATGGCGCTGCCGGTGATGTGCCGGATCATCGCGCGGAAGAGGTCGTCCTTGGTGGGGAAGTAGAGGTAGATGGTGCCCTTGGCGACGCCGGCGCGCTTGGCGATGTCATCGAGGCGGGCGTTGGCGAGTCCGCGTTCGCCGAACTCGATGAGGGCGGCGTCGAGGATCTGCGCGGGGCGGGCCTCGGGCTGGCGCCGCCAGCGGGGGGGGACGTGGCGGGGTGTGCGCGGGGGGCGCGGGGGCCGGGCGGGGGTCGGGCGGCGGGGCATGGTCCGCGCAATTAAATGACCGACCCGTCAGTCAGCAAGTGGGGTGTGAAAAGGGGCCGGACCGCGCCGGCCCCTCCCGCGGCCCGCCCCTCCTACGGCGCCGCCGCGGCGGGGGGCGCCTCCTTCTCGTACTTCGCGTTGGTCAGCATCACGATCGTGCCGAGGATCAAGAGGAGCGCCAGCGCGCCCACCGCGAGCCCGGTGTACGCCGCCTTCTTGTCCCCTTCCATCGGTGGTGCCATCGCTCCCTCCTCAAAGTCGGCCGGCCGCGCGCGTCAGGCCACGCGCACCGAGGTCATCGTGTCGTTCGGTTGGATCGCCTTCACCGCGTCCATCCCCTTCGTCACCTTGCCGAACACCGTGTGCACGCCGTTCAGGTGCCGCGTGCTCGCCTCGCTCAGCACGATGAAGAACTGGCTCCCGCCGGTGTCCTTCCCCGCGTGCGCCATGGAGAGCGCGCCCTCCACGTGCGTGCGCGGATTCCCCGCGGTCTCGCACTTGATGTGCCATCCGGGACCGCCCGTGCCGATGCGCCGGTCACCCGCGGGGAGGTCGCGCGACAGCGGATCGCCCCCCTGCACCACGAAATCCTTGATGACGCGATGGAACTTCACCCCGTCGTAGAACTTGCTGTTGGCGAGCTTCTCGAAGTTCGCGACGGTGGCCGGGGCATCCTTGTCGTACAGCTCGGCGACGATGGTGCCGCGGTTGGTCTCGAAGGTGGCGGTCTTCATCGGTTGGGATGGGGGTGGCGTCTAAAGTACACCGCGAACTGACGATGGTCGATGGTCGGGATTCGATGAGGCATGACAACAATCTTCATCCGATCGAGCGCACCCTGCCCTCAGGCCCACTCGGGAGCGCGAGCGACGCGGCTTCGCCGCGGTCGCCGCGCGACGGTGGGCTGGGAGGCGTGATGTGCACGTTCAGGGAAAATCGTTGTTATGCCTCATCGACTCCCGACCATCGACCATCGTCAGTTCGCTGCTCGTGCGGATGGGCACCGATCCGCGACCACGCACTCCCCGCACTTGGGCCGGTTCGCGATGCAGATCTTCCGGCCATGCTCGATCAAGAGGTGCGAGAGGAGCGTCCAGTCGTCGCGCGGGAAGATCGCCATGAGATCGCGCTCGATCTTCACCGGATCGGTGTGCTTCGTGAGGCCCATGAGCCTGGCGAGACGCGCGACGTGCGTGTCCACCACGATGCCTTCGTTGACCCCGTAGACGTTCCCGAGCACGACGTTGGCGGTCTTCCGCCCCACCCCGGGGAGCGCGGTGAGCTCCTCCATGGTGCGCGGCACGAGGCCGCCATGCTCCTGCGCCACCTTCTGCGCCATGCCCGCCAGGCTCTTGGCCTTGTTGCGGAAGAAGCCGGTGCTCTTGATCAGCGTCTCGAGCTCGCCGCGGTCGGCCTCCGCGAGCGTGGGCGCGTCGGGATAGCGCTCGAAGAGCGCGGGGGTCACCAGGTTCACGCGGACGTCGGTGCATTGCGCGCTCAGGATCGTCGCCACGAGCAGCTCGTACGCGTCACGATGATGCAACGCGCACTTCGCGTCCGGATACGCTTTCCAGAGACGCGCGAAGTACAGCTTCGCATCGCTCGGGTTCGCCCGCGACGCGATGCGCTTCTTCGCCGCCGGCTTCCTCTTCTTCGCCGTCTTCTTCGGCCGTCTGCTCCCAGTCGTCTTCTTCATCTCAGTTCCGTTCACTTCGGTTGACTGTCGTCGACTGGCGTCGACTGTCGTTGTCTGTCGTTCCCCCTCACCTCGCCGCCCTCCTGCTCCGCGATCGATCCAGGATGTCCATCCACGGCAGGCAGTTCAAGACATCCCGCGGCGCCAACCACCCCTTCCGCGCGATCCCGATCCCGACCTCCATGTTCTCGAGGCCGGCCACGGAGTGCGCATCGGGGCCGATCTCGATCTGGCACCCCATCCACTTCGCCGCGATGCACATCGTCCAATCCAGATCGAGCCGGTGCGGGTCCGCGTTCAGCTCCACCGCGACGTCGATCTCCGCCGCGCGCTTGAGCACCGCCGGAAGATCGATCGCGTAGGGCTCGCGCGTGAGGAGCAGCCTCCCGGTGGGATGGCCGAGGATCGTCACGTGCGGATCCTCGAGGGCGCGCAGCACGCGCGCGGTCATCTCGGCTTCGCCGAGTCCGAAGCGGGAGTGCACCGACGCGATCACGTAGTCGAACGTGTCGAGCAGCGCTTCGTCGTAGTCGATCCGTCCGTCCGCCAGGATGTCCGCCTCGATCCCCTTCAGGATGCGGAAGTTCCGGAACTCCTCCTGCAGCCGGTCGATCTCCTCGTGCTGGCGCCGCACCGCGTCGCGCGTGAGTCCTCCGGCGTACGCCGCCGACTGCGAATGGTCGGAGATGCCGAGGTAGCTCCAGCCGCGGTCGCGGGCCGCGCCGGCCATCTCGGCGATCGAGTTCGCGCCGTCCGAGTAGTTCGAGTGGCAGTGCAGCACGCCCTTGATGTCCTCGAGCGTGACGAGGCTCTCGAGCGCGCCGTGGGAGGCGTACTCCACCTCTTCGCGTCCCTCGCGCCGCTCGGGCTCGATGTAGCTGAGCCCCGCCGCCGCGTAGATCCCCGCTTCGTCCGACGCGTGCATGGCCTTGCCGCGGGCGCGCACGGCGGCGCAGTGCGAAGCGCTCCCCGTGGCCCGCCACAGCGCGGCGGCGAAACCGCCCACCGGGACGCAGTAGAGGTCCACACGCGCGCCGTCGGTCAGGCGCAGCGAGACCGACTCCCCGCCCACGCCGATCGCGTCGCGCACGTCCGCGCCGTGCGCGAACTCGGCCGCGACCTCCGCGGGGGGGCGGGTGCAGCTCGCCACGATGTCGATGTCGCGCACCACGGGACAGCGGCGCCGGATCGAGCCCGCGATCTCGGCCATCGCGACGCCCCGCACCGCGCGGACTCGCGCGAGGAGACGCTCCGCCTCCGCGCGCGCGTGCGGATAGAGCATGAACTCGCTCGTCTCGCGGAGCTGCACGATCCCGCGCGCCACCTGCGCCGCGGTCTTCGCGCCGAAACGCGGGAGCGCCGCGAGCCGGCCATCCTGCGCGGCGGCCTCGAGCTCCTGCAGCGTCTCGATGCCGAGTCCCTGATGGATGGCGTGGATGCGGGACGTGCCGAGCCCCGGGATGCGGAGCATGTCCATCAGTCCTTCGGGGGTCTCCTCGCTCAGGCGGTCGAGGAGCGCCGAGCTCCCGGTGTCCGCGAGCTCGCGCACGATGGCGAGCGTCGAGGGCCCGAGGCCCTTCACGCGGTCGAGCTCCCCGGCGCGGAGCGCGGCGGCGAGGTCGCCGGTCTTGATGGTGAGCAGCGCACGCGCGGCGCTGCGGTAGGCGTTGCTCTTGAAGGGATTCTCGCCGCGCAGCTCGAGCAGATCGGCGATCCGCTCGAGCGCCTGCGCGGCCGCGCGAGGACGCATGCGGGAAACATAGCCGCGGCGCGGGCCGCGGCCACCCGCCGCGGTGCTACTGGACCGTGACCGTCCCCGACATCACGCTCGCTCCGTGCACCTTGCAGTAGTACGTGTACACGCCGGACTGCGTCTCGACGATCTTGAACGAGCTCCCGTTCCCCTGGATGCCCGAGTCGGGGCCGTTGGTCTGCGTGAACGTCACGCTGTGCTGATTGTTGCCGACCCAGTTCCACACGATGGAGTCGCCGACGCTCACCGTGACCGAGGTCGGCGCGTAGAAGTTGTCGCCGACCTTCACCAGATTGGAGCCGCTCCCGGGAGGGCCGCCGGGGCCGCCGCCCCCCGTGCCATTGCCGGGGAGGCCGGGCGGGACGTCCGCCTGGCAGCTCAGCACCGCGGCCACCGCCACGAGGAGAGAAAGGGCACGCACGACTTTCATACGACGCTCCGGCTACGGTAGGACGTGATCGCTCATACACTCCGACGACCGGCGGTTCCGCGCGCAACGGTCACGACAAGTGTACGTGCGGCAGTCGAGACGCGTTGACCTCTTCCGCGACGCTCGTGGCGCCGTCGTGGCGCTCGAGCGCGGCCGCGCCCTGATCCAGCGCGCGCCAGGTGCGCAGCACCAGCGCCTCGAGCTCGCTCGCGGTGGCGAGCGTGCGGTACCCCATCCGTTCGCCCCCCGGGATCGCATTGGCGAAGGGCTGGCCTTCCGCGCGCCACGGACGCGCGAGGTGCGGCCCGATCTCGCTCTCTTCGAGCACGGCGTGGTGCGCGAGGAGCGAGATGCCCGGGCGGTCGTCGCGCAGGCCGAGCACCGCGAGCACGCGGATCTCATGACGCTCCGGCGTCAGCGTGCGCGCGGCGGCGAACCATCCGTCCACGGGCTCGTACGCCGCTTCGTCCGACACCCGCGCCCAGAGGCGCTGGTACGGGAGCTGGACGTAGCACGCGGGGGGCGCGGCGAACCGCCACGCGTCGCGCGGCGCGTCGGGCGCGAGGAGGCGCGCCGCGGCCTCGTCGCCGACCACGTAGAGCCGCGAACCGGTGCGCGCGAAGCGCCACGATTGCCAGAGGAGCTCGGACGCCTGCGCGACCGCTTCGGCGCCCGCGTCGGGGGCGAGCATCTCGCGCAGCGCGGCGCCCGCGTGGCCGAGGAGGAGGAACGCGTCGCGATCGGCATCATCGGCGCCGCGTGCGGTGATCTCGCCGTCGAAGAGCGGGAAGAACGCGGCCGCGAGCGGCTCGAGGAGCAGCTCGAAGGGAGTGCGGCGCGCCGTCAGCTGCGATTGTCCTCGAGTCCGGCCACCTCGCGCAGCCGGCGGATGAGCTCGTGCAGCTGGTGCTCGGTGACGTCGATCTCCTGCGCGGCGCCGTCGAGGTCGATGAGGCCCGCGCGCATCGAGATCGCGACCTGGTTCAAGTAGCGCACCTTGCGGAGGAACTCGTCGGTGACTGAGCGCAGCGCGAGGAAGCGGCGCTTGTTCGCGGCGGCGCGTTTGTAGCGCGCGACGAGCTCGTCGCCGGTGAGGCGGCGCGCCTGCGCGACCACCTCGTCGCGGCTCCGCCCCGACAGGACGCCGCGGTCGGGGATCCCCGCGTCCTCCCAATCCTCCTCGGCGAACCAGAGACGTCCCACGTACTCGATGCCGTCGTAGGAGATGAGGACGGAGGCACCGAAGCGTTGGCCACCCACGCTGATCGTGGCGATGTGCGGCTGCACCGATTCTTCCGACGGTCGCATGCTCTCTCAGCCGGAGGTCACGTGCGCGGTCTCCTCGAGGAATCGCCGGAGCGCCGCAAAGAGCGCGTCACGCGCTTCAACGTAAGGCACATGGCCGCTCCCGTCGAGCACCTCCAAGCGCGCGTGGGGCATGGCGGCCGCCGCCATGCGGCTCGAAGCGAGCGGGATCGGGTCCTCGCGCCCGTGGACGATGAGCACGGGGCAGGTGATGCGCCCGAGCTGCGATGCGAGATCAAAATCTCCTAAGCTTTCCCATACCGACTGCTGCACCCGGCCCGTGACGCGGAAGGGCGTGAGCTCGCGCGCGTTCGCGAGGTCGGCGAAGTAGCCGGCCACGCTGATCTCGAACAAGCGTTGGCGATACCCCGCGTGATCGCGCTCGCGCAATCCGTTCGCGACCACCTGCGCACGCAGCTCATCGACCGCGCCGCTCGCTTGCCGTTCGGCGAGCTCGAGCTCGAAGTCGTCGCGAAACTCGCGCGTGATCGGCGCGGGGGCGATGAGCGCGAGACGCGCGGGCTTGGTGGGCGGCGGCGTGAGCGGCGGATCGCCGCCGCCGAAGGCGTCGATCGCATAGAGCAGCGCGAGGAGTCCCCCCCACGAGTAGCCGAGGAGCGAGAGCGGGCCGGGGGCGAGCTCGGCGGCCACGCGCGCGAGGTCCTCCACTTGCGTGCGCCAGGTGATCGTCTCGCGGCCATCGTCCTTGGAGCGTCCTCCGCCGCGCTGGTCGTAGAAGATGAGCTCGTAGTCGTGCGCGAGCTCGAGCATCTGCGGGAGCATGTAGTCGTGGTGCGCGCCGGGTCCGCCGTGGAGCACGAGGAGCCGCGGTGCGCCCACGCGGCCGTACGCGGCCCAGTAGAGCGGGCGTGCGGTGGTCCGCGTGAAGCCGGAGTCGCGGGGGGGCGGGATCGGTAACGGCACGGGGACAGGGGATGGGGGCTAGGGGATCGGCGCTCTCAGGGGACGGGGAAGAGGGAGGACGCGTGGTCGCGCGCGATGCGGACGGTCTGCAGGTGTGCCGACACCGTGTCGGCGATGTCACGCGCGTAGCCGCCGGCGATGGTGACGGCGACGGGGATGCCGACCTCGCGGCATCGGTCGAGCACCATCGCGTCGCGGCGAGCGAGGCCGTGGGGGGTGAGCGCGAGGCGGCCCAAGGCATCGGTGAAGAGCGGGTCGGCGCCGGCCAGGTACACGACCAGATCGGGGCGCGAGTCGGCGAGCACGCGCGGGAGGGCCTCCGCGAGCGCGGCGAGATAGGCGTCATCCTCCGTGCCGTCGGGGAGATCGATGTCGAGGTCGCCGGCGACGCGCGCGAAAGGATAGTTGCGCGCGCCGTGCATGCTGAAGGTGAACACGCTCGCATCGTTCGCGAAGATCGCGTGCGTGCCGTTCCCCTGGTGCACGTCGAGGTCCACGATGGCGGCGCGCGCGATGCGCCCCTCGCGCTGCAACACGCGGACGGCGACGGCCACGTCGTTGAACACGCAGAACCCTTCGCCGTGGCCGGCGAAGGCATGGTGCGTGCCGCCGGCGAGGTTCATCGCGATGCCGTGCTCGAGCGCGGCGCGCGCCGCGGCGATGGTGCCGCCCACGGCGCGATGCGATCGCTCCACCAGCGCCTCGCTCCACGGGAACCCGATCCGGCGCATCGCGAGCGCATCGAGCGTGCCCGCGTCGAGCGCGTCCACGTACGCGGCGTCGTGCGCGAGCAGGAGCTCGTCGCGCGAGGCGCGCGGCGGATCGAGCACGGCCTCCGCCGGGAGCACGCCCTCCGCGACCACGCGGTCGCGGAGGAGCGCGTACTTCGCGATCGGGAAGCGATGACCGGCGGGGAGCGGCAGCACGTACGCCGCCGAGCTCCAAGCGAGGAAGGGCATCGCGCCCCCGCCGGCCGCCGCCGTTACTTGCCCACCGGCTGCTTGTAGATCACGCCTCCCTTCATCACGAAGTTGGCGCGCTCCATCGCGGTGATGTCCTTGGTCGGATCGCCCGGCACCGCGACGACGTCCGCCCACTTCCCCGCGGTGAGCGAGCCGACGTGCTTGTCCCAGCCCAGGAGCTTGGCGCCGTTCATCGTGCCGGCCACGATCGATTCCATGGGCGTGAGGCCGCCCCACTCCACCATGAGCGTGAACTCGTGCGCGTTCTGCCCATGCGGGTCCACGCCCGCGTCGGTGCCGAGCGCGATGGTCACGTGGTTCTCCTTGGCGATCTTGACGGCGTTCTTCGCCCCCGCCACGGTCATCAGCGCCTTCTGCGCGCGCATCCCCTTGAGCACGCCGCTCTTCGCCGCGCGCTCCACGGCCTCCTGCGCCATGAGCGTGGGGACGAGCACGGTGCCGTTCGCGGCCATCATCTTCGCCCCCTCCTCGTCCAGGAACGAGCCATGCTCGATGCTCGTGACCCCCGCCTTCGTGGCGAGCTTGATCCCCTCGGTGCCGTGCGCGTGCGCCGCCACCTTCCGCCCGAGCTTCTTCGCTTCGGCCACCATGGCCTGCATCTCGTCGAGGTTGAACTGCGTGGCCCCCACGGCATCGCCCTCCGAGAGCACGCCGCCGGTGGCGCAGATCTTGATCACGTCGGCGCCGCTCTTGACCATGTAGCGCACCGCCGCGACCGCCTCCTGCGTGCCGTTCGCGACCCCATGCTTCCAATCGCGGTCCTCGAGGCCGGGCGTGAAGCCGTCGGTGTCGCAGTGCCCGCCTGTGATGCCGAGCGCGTAGCCCGCCCCATCGATGCGGGGGCCGGGGATGTACCCCTCGTCGATCGCCGTCCGGAGCGCGAGGTCGTCGAAGTTCATCGCGCCCACGTTGCGCACGCTGGTGAATCCGCCAAGGAGCGTGACGCGCGCGTGCTCGACGCCGAGGATCGCCCCCAGCGATGCGTAGTCGCGCACCGCCGCATCGTCCGCGCGCGGATCGCCGAGCTGGCGGCCGGCGAGGTGCACGTGCGCGTCGATGAAGCCGGGGAGGAGCGTCGCGTCGCCGAGGTCGATGACGGTGGCGCCGGCGGGGATCGTCACGCTCGACGCGGCGCCCACCTGCGCGATACTGTCGCCGATCACGACGACGACGCCGTTCGCGACGGGGGCGGCGCCCGTGCCATCGATGAGGCGCGCCGCCTTCAACACGGTGACCGCCGGGGCCTTGGCCGCGGCGGGCGCCTGCTGCGCCATCGCGGCGCCGGCGCAGGCGAACGCGGCCACGGCCGCGCGGATGAGGCGAGTGGACATGGGAGAGGATCGCTCCTGGGGTGGGGTCAGCTGCCGCGCGTGCCGAGCACGGCGGTGAGGGTGAGGCGCTTGCCATCGCGCATGACGACGACCGTGACGGTCTCGCCGGGTTTGTGCTTGCCGAGCGCGGCGGAGTAATCGTAGATGTCCTTCACGGTGTCGCCGCCGAACTCGACGATGATGTCCCCCTTCATCGCGCCGGCCTTGTCGGCGGGGGATCCGGCGGTGACGCCGGCGAGCCGCACGCCGACCACGTCGGCCGCGCCCATGTCGGGGACGGACCCGAACCACGCGCCGCTCCCCCCCATCGTGCGCTTGGGAGGCGGCGCGGCGATGAAGGTGAGGCGGCCCGGACGGTCGCCGAGCTCGCGCACGGCGGCGGCGGCGAAGTCGATCACGCGCGCTTCGCCCACGAAGTTGATCTTGCTCGCGACGTCAGTCGCGCGGTGATAGTCCTCGTGCACGTCGGTGAAGTAGTACAGCACCGGCACGCCCGCGCCGTAGAAGCTCGCCTGGTCCGATGGGCCGTAGCCGTCGCCCACCGCGCTGAGCGCGAAGTGTCCTACGGCCGCGTTGAGGCTGTCGATCAACGGCTTGAGCTGGGTGGCGGTCGCGACGCCGTACACGATGAGCTTGTCGTCGCGCAGCCGGCCCACCATGTCGAAGTTGATGTAGAGCTCCGCGCTGTCGAGCGGCACGGGCGGGTTCTGCACGAAGTACTCGGATCCGAGCACGCCGAGCTCCTCGCCGGAGAAGTTGAGGAGCATGATCGACCGCTTCGTGGGGCGCTTGGCGAACAAGCGCGCGAGCTCCATCACCGCGGCGGTGCCGGAGGCGTTGTCGTCGGCGCCGGGGCGGATCGCGTCGCCCGCGGCGGGGTCCATCGCGTTGAACGCGTTGCGGCCGAGGTGATCGTAGTGCGCGCCGACCATCACGTATTCGTGGCGCAGCGCGGGGTCGGATCCCGGGATCACCGCGACGACGTTCTGCGTGGGGAGCTCACCGGGGAGCCCCGCGTGCGCCGCGGCCACGGAGCGCGCGAGGAAGCGCTGCATGTACGCGGGGGAGCAGATGAACCCTTCGATGAAGATCGCGGGGCACTGTGGCCGCGGCCCCGTCGTGATCAACGGCCGCGCCTGCGCGAGGTGCAGCGAGTCGTAGAGGCGCGCGATGTACGCGGCGGCGGTGTCGTTCCCCGGCGTGCCGGTAAGGCGCCCCTCGAGCGCGGGGCTCGCGAGGTAGACGATGTCGCGGCGGATCTGCGCGGTGTCGTCGAGCGCGGAGCGCGGGGCGGGGGCGACCGCGGCGGTGTGGCACGCGGCGAGCATCGAGAACACGGCGGCGCGCGCGAGCGCGCGCGTGGGCTGGGCGGTGGGCATCCGGATGTGTGCGTGGTGAGGGACGGCGAGCGGGTGGTATGTTATGCGCCGGTGCTCCCCTCTGCCAGTCGGCGATTCCCCCTCTCGACGCTTGCGCTCGCGCTCATCCCGCGGGCGGTGGCGCTCAACCTCGCGCTCGGCGCGGTGGTGCAGGCGCTCAAGCTCCCGCTGTACCTCGATTCGGTGGGGACCATCCTCGCCGCCGCGCTCGCGGGGCCGATCGCGGGGGTGGTGACGGGGGTGCTCTCGAACACCGTGCTCGGCCTCCTCGCGAATCCCGTGCTGTTCGCGTTCATCCCGGTGACGATCGTGATCGGCGCGCTCGCGGGGATCGCTGCGCGCCTCGGCGCGTTCCGGCGCGCGTGGAGCGCGGTGCTCGCGGGGGTCGTGATCGGCACGGCGGCGGCGCTGGCGAGCGTGCCGATCGTGATCGGGCTCTATGGCGGGCTCTCGCCCACGGGCACCGGCGTCGTGACCATGCTCCTGCGCGCGACGACGGGGATGAGCATGGAGAGCGCGGCGAAGATCGCGAGCGTCGCGACGGATGTGATCGACAAGCCGGTCAGCTGCCTGATCGTGGCCGCGGTGCTCGCGCGGCTGCCGCGGCGGATCACGGCGCGGCTCGGGAGCGCGCCATGACGTCGCGCTTCGACCGGTGGAACCCGCTCACGCCGCTCGCGGGGGCGCTCCTGCTCGTCACGGCGGCGTTCGTCGCGCCGCCGCCGTGGGCGCCGGCGGCCGCGTTGGCGGTCGCGCTCGCGGCGGCGTGGTGGGCCGGTGTGGGACGCCGTACCGCGGTGATGGCCGCGTCGATCGCGATCCCCACGTGGGCGCTGCTCGCGCTCACGAACGCGGTGCTCGCGCCGGCGCACGCGACCGCGATGCTCGGCGGCGTGCGCTACGATCCCGTCGCGGCGCGCGACGCGATCGCGGTCGCGCTGCGGCTGGGCGCGGCGATCGCCGCGCTCACCGCGGTGGTGGCCGGCGTGGCGCCACGCCGGCTCACGCGGGCGCTCGCCGCGCGCGGGCTCCCGTCGTGGGGGGCGTATCTCATCGTCGCCTCGCTCGAAGCGGCCCCCGAGGCGCGGGCGCGCGCGGCGCGCGTGCTGGACGCGCAGCGATGCCGCGGCTTTGCGCCGGGAGGGGGCCTCGCGGGACGCGCCCGCGCGCTCGTGCCGTTGATCGGGCCCCTCGTGGCCGGCCTGGTGGTGGAGAGCGATGAGCGGGCGCTCGCGCTCGACGCGCGCGGCTTCGTGCCGGTGCGCCGGCGCACGGCGCTCACGGCCATCGCGGACCCCCCCGCGGAGCGCGCGGTGCGCGCGGCGATGTGGCTCGCGATCCTCGCGCTCATCGCCTGGGGGATGCTGCGGTGAGCGAGCTCGTGCTCGACCTCGCGATCGCGCGCGCGCGCTTCGGCGAGCGCACGGCGCTGCGCGACGTGCGCCTGCAGGTGCGGCGCGGCGAGATCGTGGGCGTGACGGGGCGCGTAGGCGCCGGGAAGACCACGCTCGCGCTCGCGGCGGCGGGGCTCCTCGCGCGCGCCACGCGCGCTTCGGTGGATGGCTCCATCGCGCATCCCGCAGGGGGATCGCCCCCCGCGAGCTTCGTCTTCGAGAACCCGTGGACGCAGCTCACGGAGCTCGGCGGGAGCGTGGAGGAGGAGGTGGCGGTCGGCCCCGAGAACCAGGGGCTCGCCCCCGATGCGATCCGCCGGCGCGTGGACGGCGCCCTCGCGCGCGCCGATGCCGCTCGCTTCGCGAGCCGCCCGCCGCGCGAGCTCTCGGGGGGCGAGCTCCAGCGCGTGGCGCTCGCGAGCGGGCTCGCGCTCGACGCGCCGCTCATCGTGTTGGACGAACCCACCGCGCAGCTCGATCCGCGCGCCGCCGAGGAGTTCACGCGCGCGCTGCGCGCGCTCGCGGCGCAGGGGAACGGCATCGTGCTCGTGGAGCAGAGCGCGCGCGTGCTGCGCGCCGCGGCGGAGCGCGTGCTGGTGCTCGACGAGGGCGCGATCGTCGCGGAAGGGGATCCGCGCACGATACTGCGTGGTGAAGCGGCGCTGGAGCCCGCGCGCGCCGGGCCCGTGGTGGGAGCGCCGCGCACGCTCGAAGTGCGCGGGCTCTCCGCGGGATACGCCGATCGCGACGTGCTGCGGGAGCTGAGCGTGGAGGTGCCGCGCGGCGTGATCACCGCGTGGATGGGAGAGAACGGGGCCGGGAAGAGCACGCTCGCGCGCGCGATCATGGGACTCGTCCCCGCGCGCGCAGGACGCATCGCGGTGAGCGGCGTCGACATCACCACGCTCCCGGTGGAACGCCGCGCGCCGCACGTGGGACTCGTGTTCCAGGATCCCGGCGCGCAGCTCTTCGCGCGCACGGTGCACGAGGAGGTGATGTTCGGCCCGCGAGCCCTGAGCATCCCGCGCGACCAGGCGCTCGCCGGCGCGCACGAGGCGCTCGCGGCCGTAGGGCTCGAGCACGACGCCCAGGTGAACCCCGCCGACCTCACGCCGCAGGCGCAGCGCCGGCTCGCGATCGCGGCGGCGATGGCGGCGCGTCCCCCGATGTTGATCCTGGACGAGCCCACGGCCGGACAGGACGCGGCAGGGCGTGCATGGATCGCGCGCGCGCTCGTCCTCCAGGCATCGCGCGGGGCCGCGGCGGTGATCACGCACGACGTGGAATTCGCCGAGCACCTTTGCTCGCAACACGTTACGTTCGCCCGCGGCCAAGTGTCGAATATCAGGGTACTTAGCGCTTAACGGCTGGCGTTTGGTCGTAAGCGTTTGGAGGATCGCGTTCAGGCGCGGGCCGTTCGGGCCGCGCCGGCTTCGGCTCGCCCATGGACTACTCACTCACTTTCGCCCGTCACTTCGCCCGCCTGGTGTGGCTGATGCTCAACGAAGGCAATGCCTTCGATGCGCAGATCGCCACATTGCGTTCGCTCGTGAACGTGTCGCGCGACGGCGAAGTGCGCATCGCGACGCAGGAATGGCGGCTCACGGCGAACGGGCAGCCGCTCCCCGATCGTTTCACCGGCGCGCAGGATCTCGTCGCGCAGCTCATCGGGCATTCGGTGAGCGCGCTCCGCTTCGCGCAGGGCGCGTCTCCGGCGGACCTGCTCCTCGCCGCGCGCGCGCTCGTGGGCGAGGCGGTGGCGGGAGATGGCGGGCGGAACGTGCTCGCGCGCCTCGCGGCGCTGGACGGACGCTCGGTGCAGGTGGAGATCGAAGGGGGCGCGCCCGCGCGCACCACGCCGGCCGCCGGGGCGGCGCCCACTCCGGCGCCCGCGGCGAGCAAGCCGCCCGCGCCGGCACGCCCGCGCGCGTCGGCCACTCCCGCGGCGCCGCACGATCCGGACGCGATCATCGCGATCACGGCGGAGGAGGAGATCTACGGTGCGGCGTCGCTCGGCGCGGTGGTCGACCCCGACCCGAACGCGAGCGCGTTCCCGAGGCTGACGCCGCTGTCGACGTTCACGCCCATCCATATGGAGGCGCACGCGTTCGCCCCCACGCCTCCCGAGGGCCTCTCGTCGTTCATCCCGGCACCGGAGGCGAGCGCGGCGCCGCCGGAGGATCTCCCGCGCGTGACGCCGCCGGTGCCGAGCGAGGCGATCCCGACCGGCGCCCCCGATCGCGATGGGGAGCCGTTCCCCGATCTCGCCGTGGATGAGCCCGAGATCATGCGCGGCGCGGACCCGGAGCAGATGCTGCAGGCGTCCGCCGCCGCGGCGACGCCCAAGGGGACGATGGTCAAGATGTTCGAGACGCTCGACTCGGCGCCGAACTCCGCGACCGCGGCGCGCATGCTCGAGTCGCTCGTGAAGCTCGCCACCGAGAGCGCGCGCAAGGAACGCGTCGACATGGTGGCCGATGTCTTCCACGGCATCGTGAAGCGCGAGGCCGAGGTGGACGAGAAGTCGTTCAAGCGGCAGTACGCGATGTCCATCCGCCGGCTGTCCACGCCGAGCGTGCTGCAGTGCCTGGTGGAGCTCCTCCCGCGCCGCCGCGAGAACTACGAGATGTACATGGCGTGCTTCCAGAAGGCGGAGGAGGCGGGGGTCGAAGCGCTGGTGGAGGCGCTCGTGGCCGCGCCGTCCATCGCGGACCGCCGCGTGTTCTACGATGCGCTCAAGGAACTCCACTCCGGCATCCGCACGCTGATGTTCATGCTGGGCGATCCGCGCTGGTACGTGGTGCGCAACGCGGCGGAGCTCTTGGGCGAGATGAAGAGCGCAGAGGCGGAGCCCGAGCTCAACAAGCTGCTGCAGCACCGCGACGACCGCGTGCGCACCGCGGCGGCGGCCGCGATCGCGAAGCTCGGCGGCACCGCGGCGGTGCGGGGGATGCGCGCGTCGCTGCGCGACGGCGGCGAGATCAGCTCGCTCGTGAAGGAGGCGACGCGCGGCGACGGGAACTCGGTGGACTCGCTCATCCGCGCGGTGGACCGCGAGGAGGACAGCCGCGTGCAGATGGCGATGCTCGCCGCGCTCGGACAGCTCGGCACGCCGGCGGCGGTGGACAAGCTCCTCGAGATCGCCCGGAGCGACAAGAAGCTCCTCGCGCGCAGCCGCCCCACGCCCATGCGCGTGGCCGCCGTCCACGCGCTCGGCGACGTGAAGAGCAGCAGCGCGATCGCCGCGCTGCAGGCGTTGCTGCACGACAAGGAGAAGGCGGTGCGCGGCGCGGCGAGCTGGGTGATCATGGGGCGGCGCCGCGAGAACGGGCACTGGCCCGAGAATCACCCCGAGGTGGGCACCAACGAGTGACGCGCCACGCGCTCAGCGCGCGGTGAAGTCCGTCTGCGGAGTCACGCGCCGGCACACCTCGGCGATGAGCGTGGCGGTGCGATCGAGGTCCTCCAGGCTCACCATCTCGTTCGGCGAGTGCATGTAGCGGTTCGGCACCGAGACCAGTCCTGTGGCGATCCCTTCGCGCTGGACGTGGATCGCGTCGGCGTCGGTGCCGGTGTCGCGCCCCGCGGCATGGAGGGAGAACGGGATCTTGAGCTCCTCCGCGGTGGAGCGCAGGAGGCGGAAGACCACCGGACTCACGATCGAGCCGCGCGAGAGCACCGGGCCGCCGTCCAGCGGGTTGTCGCCGATCTCCTTCTTCTCGATGCCCGGCGTGTCGGTGGCGTGCGTCACGTCGACGACGATCGCCATCGCCGCGCCGCTCGCGGTGGCGCTCACCGCGGCGCCGCCCCCCATCCACGAGATCTCCTCCTGCGTCGTGGCGATCGCCACCACCTTCGCGGCGCCGGGCTTCTGCGCGTAGCGCCGCGCGGCCTCGAGCACGATGAAGGCGCCGATGCGGTCGTCCACCGAGCGCGACACGAGGCGGCCGTTGGGGAGCTCGAGCGCACGCGCGTCGATCACGCCCGCATCGCCCACGCTCAGGCGCTGCTTGGCCTCGTCCTTGTTCTTGGCGCCGATGTCCACCCAGAGGTCGCTGAGCTTCACGGCGTGGTCGCGGTCCTCCTTCTTGATCAAATGGATGGCCTTGCGCCCGACCACGCCGAACACGTCGCCCTGCGCGCCCAGGAAGCGGATGCGCTGGCCCACGAGCACGGGCGGATCCCAGCCGCCGATGTCGCTGATGTGCACGAAGCCGTCGTCGTCGATGTGCTGCACGATGACGCCGATCTCGTCGATGTGGCCGGCGAGCATGATCGTCGGCGCTCCCTTCGCGTTCACCGTCGCGAACGAGTTGCCGTGCACATCGCCGCGCACGTCGGCGAACGGCTTGGCCTCGGCGCGCCACACGCCGGCGGGGGCGGACTCGAAGCCGGAGGGCCCCGGCGTGTCGAGGAGCTTCTTCAGGAACGCGAGCGAGGCGTCGGCGATCATGACCGGGGATACGCCGCGGGGAGCATCACGACGCCGACGAGCATCACGACGATGCCGGCGAGCGCCCAGGTGGGATCGTTCGTGAGCCAGTAGTAGACGCAGCCGGCGAGCGCCGCGCCTTCGCCGAACGCCCAACCGATGAGCGACAGGGTCGCGAACTGCGGCAGGTCGGTGACGGCCGCGCGCATGCGACGAACGAACGCGATGCCGCTCAGCGCGAGCACGCACAGCACCGGGAGCGCGTACTGGATCCCCTGCGGGAGCGTCGCGCGCGTGAACGCCTGCTGGGAGTGTGCGAACCACGTCGCTCCCGCGAACATCAGCACGCCGAGGATCATCGCGATCTGGATGAGGAGGAGCGGCGGGGCCTGCGGTCTCGGACCGGTCATCGTTCCCTCACTTCTTCTCGTAGACCGGCGCGCCGCCCACCCACGTGGCGATCACTGTCGCGCCGAGGATGCGATCGGCGGGAGCTTGCACGATGTCCCGGTCGTAGACCACGAAGTCCGCGTACTTCCCGACGGACAGCGAGCCCAGGTCCTTCTCCTCGAAGCTCGCGATCGCGGGCCAGATGGTGATCGACTTGAGCGCTTCCTCGCGCGTCATCGCCTCCCACGGCTGCCATCCGCCGGGCGGCCAATCGTGCGCGTCCTGCCGCGAGATCGCGGCGTGGTACGAGAAGAGCGGATTCACGAACTCCACCGGGAAATCGCTCCCGTTCGGGAGGATGACGCCGGTGTTGAGCAGCGCGCGCCAGGCGTACGCGCCGAGGATCCGGCTCGGGCCGAGGCGGTTCGCCGCCCAATACATGTCGCTCGTCTGGTGCACGCTCTGCATGCTGGGGATCACGTTGAGCTGCGCGAAGCGCGGGAGGTCGGCGGGGTCGACCACCTGCGCGTGCTCGATGCGGAAGCGGTGGTCCACTGTGGGGACCTCCTTGAGCGCCGCCTCGTACGCATCCAGCGCCACGCGATTGCCGCGATCGCCGATCGCGTGCGTGGCCACCTGGAATCCGTGCTTCAGCGCCGCGACGCTCACCGCCTTCAAGTGTTCCGGCGTCGAGACGAGGAGGCCGCGATTGCCGGGGTCATCGCTGTACGGGTCCAGGAGCGCCGCGCCGCGCGAGCCGAGCGCGCCGTCGGCGTAGAGCTTGATGGCCCGCACCCAGAGGTGGCCGTCGTACATCGCGCTGCGCGGGCCGAGCTTGAAGTAGTAGTCCTCGGCGGCGGAGTCATCGCCGATCATCACGTACGCGCGCAGGGACAGCTGCCCGGCCTTCGCGATCTCCTCGTAGGTCTCGATCGTCTCGCGCGATTCGCCCGGGTCGTGGATGCCGGTGAGCCCCCACTTGTTCGCCTCCGCGATCGCCGCGAGGAGCGCCGACTTCCGCTGCGCGTGCGTCAGGGGGGGCACGGCGCGGTAGATGAGCTCCTGCGCGTTGTCGACGAAGACCCCCGCAGGCGCGCCGCTCGCGTCGCGCAGGATGCGCCCGCCGTCGGGATCCTTCGTGTCGGCGGTGACCCCCGCCGCCTTGATCGCCGCGGCGTTCGCGAGGAGCGCGTGACCATCGATGCGCTCGAGCACCACCGGGTGATCGGGCACCGCGGCGTCGAGCTTGTCGTGCGTGGGGAATCGCGTGTCCCCCCAGCGGTTCTGGTCCCAGCCGCGGCCGGTGATCCACGCGCCCGCCGGCGCGCGCTTGGCGGCCGCGGCCACGCGCGCCACCACGGTGTCGTAGCTCGTGCTCCCCACGAGGTCCACGCTCGCGAGCGCTTGGCCCAAGCCGAGCATGTGCGCGTGCGCATCGGTGATGCCGGGGACGATCGTGCGCGTGCCGTAATCGATCACGCGCGTCTTCGGTCCGCGCAGCACCATGGCGCCGCTCGTGCTCCCGAGGTACGCGATGCGGCCGCCGCGCACGGCCATCGCGGTCACGAAGGGGCGCGCCTCGTCCACGGTGTAGATGCGATCGGCGATGACGATGAGATCGGCCGGCGGCGGCGCCGGCGGCGCGCTCTGCGCGCGCGCGCCGAGCGCGGCGCACGCGAGAGCGGCGAGAGCGAATGAACGACGCATCATGCGGGCCTCCGGCCGACGCGATAGAGCGGGATCGAGAGCGCCACGATGTAGATGATCATCGCGACGACGATGTTCGTGGAGAACCAGCCCATCTTCTTGCTGAGGTCGAACGCGGCGTCGGCCCCCTTCGCCTGCAGCGCCGCGATGCACACGCCCATGATCGCGCCGCCGGCGATGAGCCCCGAGCCGAACAGCACGCCGGGCCCCGAGTCGGCGCTCGCGCCCGCGCGCTGCTCCGGCGTCATCTTCCGCTCGACGAGCCAGCGCACCACGCCTCCCATGAACATCGTGCACGACGTGGAGATCGGCAGGTACACCCCCACCGCGACGGGGAGCGATGGCACGCCGAGGAGCTCGAAGCCGACGCTCAGGAACGCACCGATCAAGATGAGCCCCCACGGGAGCTTCTGCGTGAGGATCCCGTCGACGACGAGCGCCATGATCTGCGCCTTCGGGCTGTCCAGCTTGTCCTTGGTGTTGCCGCGCACGTCGGTGCGCTCGCGGCCGCCGATGCCGGGGTCGACGAGATAGACGATCGCGCCCGCGCTGTCCACGAGATACTTGCCCGCGGGGGCGTCGCCCGTCTGCTCGACGAGATGCGCCACGCGGTACCAGACCCCCTTCACCGAATCGCGCGCGCCGCTCTCGATGTTCGACACCGTGACCCCGGGATAACTGCGCGCGACGTACGTGGTCTTGGCCACGTTCAAGAAGGAGATCGTGCCGCCGATCAGCACGGCGCTCGTCGTGACGCCGAACAAGAGGCCGATCTGTTGCCGCGCCGGCGTCGCCCCGACGAGGAAGCCGGTCTTGAGGTCCTGGCTCGTGGCTCCCGCCACCGCCGCCGCGACGCACACCACGCCGCCCACCGTGAGCGCGAGCACGCGATGCTCCGGGCCGGTGAGCCCCAGCGCGAGGAAGATCAGCGCCGTGAGGAGCACGGTCGCGACCGTCATCCCGCTGATCGGATTGGCCGACGAGCCGATCTGCCCCGTGATGCGACTGGAGACGGTGACGAACAGGAACGCGAAGCACACCGCGAGCACGGCGGCGAGGAGCGAGAGATGGATCTGCGGGAGCACCATCATCGCGATCACGAGCACGGCGGTGCCGCCGAGCACGAACTTGAAGGAGAGATCGCGATCCGTGCGGAGCTGCCCCACCGCGGCCACGCCGGCGGCGGCGTCCTTCTTCGCGCTCTTGAGCCCGCTCACGAGCGCCGAGATGATCGTGGGGAGCGAGCGGCCGAGCGAGATCAGTCCCGCCGCGGTGACCGCGCCCGCGCCGATGTAGTAGACGTAGTTCGCGCGCACGGTCATCGCGTCCATCGTCGCGATCACCGTGTGCGCCGGCGGGATGACCGTCGTGAGGTTCGCGCCGAAGAGCTTGATCGCGGGGATGAGGACGAAGAACGAGATGCATCCCCCGGCGAACAGATAGCCCGAGATGCGTGGGCCGATGATGTAGCCCACCCCCGTGAGCTCGGGGCTGATCTCCGCCTGGATCTCGCCGAAGAGCTGCGGGGGCCCGTTCGGCATCGTGCGCGCGAACGCGCGCACCGGCACCTCCGCCCATAAGTGGAGCAGCCCGTTGCCGAACTTGTACAGCGCCGCGAGACCGAACCCCATGAACACGGTGCGCGCCTGCACGCCGCGCTCCTCGCCCACGATGAGCACCTCGGCGGCCGCGGTGCCCTCGGGATACTTCAGGTTCTCGTGCTCCTGCACGATCAGCGCGTGCCGGAGCGGGATCATGAGGAGCACGCCGAGGAGCCCGCCCACGACGGCGACCGCGGTGACCGTGCTCCAGGGGAGCGAGTACCCGAGGAGGAGGAGGGCGGGGAGCGTGAAGACGGTGCCCGCGGCGATCGACTCGCCGGCCGAGCCCGTGGTCTGGACGATGTTGTTCTGGAGGATCGTGGCGGGGGTCGCGCCGAACGCGCGCGAGAGATAGCGGAAGATCGTGATCGAGAGGACCGAGATCGGGATCGACGCGCTGACGGTGAGCCCGACCTTGAGCGCGAGGTAGACGCTCGACGCCGCGAAGACGAGGCCGAGGAGGCAGCCGAGGATGATGGCGCCCGGCGTGAGCTCGGTGATCGTCCGATCGGCGGCGATGTACGGGTGGCGCGCGGACATGGGGACTCCCGAAGAGAAGCGCGCGGAGAATATGGACTGCGGTCAACGACAGTCAACCACGGTCAACGACAGTCAACGACAGTCAACGACAGTCAACGACAGTCAACGACAATCAACGACAGTCAACGACAGTCGACCAAAGTGAGCTGACTGTCGTTGACTGTCGTTCGCTGCGGTTGACTGTCGCTGACTGCCGTCGACTGCCGTCGACTGCCGTCGACTGCCGTCGACTGCCGTCGACTGCCGTCGACTGCCGTCGACTGCCGTCGACTATGGCTTCGGCGTCTCGCTCGCGGCCGGCGCCTTCGCGACCCGCTTGATGAGCCGGATCCCCATCCACACCGCCAGCGCCAGCAACGCCAGCGTCGGGATCAACGTGCCCAACGCGGCGATGAAGCGCGCGGTGAAGCCCACGAAGTTCCGCCAGCTCTGCCGGAACGCCTCGCCGATCACGCTCGTGCTCCCGCGCTCGCCCACCACGGGATACGGTTCGTGCACGGTGATGCTGAAGGACGAGACGCTGGTGCGCGCGCGCAGGTAGCGCAGGCGCCCTTCCATGCGCTCGATCTCCTCGCGCACGCGCGCGAGCTCGCGCTCCACGTCGAGCACGTCCTTCAGCTTGCCCGTGCGCGTGTTGAGCACGTCGATCAGGCGCGCCTCCAGCTTGTGCGCGTTGTCCACGCGCGCGGCGACATCCACGAACTCCTCGCCCACGTCCTCCGCGCTCACGTTCACGGACTCCACGCGGCCGATGGGCTTGAGCCCCGTCACGATCTCGTCGAAGCGCGAGCTGGGGAGACGGATCTCCAGCATCGCGCTGCGCACCTGCTCGCGCCCCGCCGACATCTGCGTGTTCGCCACGAAGCCCCCCACGCGGTGCGCGAGCTCGCGCACGCGCGCCACCGCCGGCTCGAGCGAATCGACCTCGATGCTCGACGTCCCGGTGCGGATGATCATCGTCGGCGCGATGGTATCGGTGCCGTAGCTGCCGCCGGGGATCGTGCCCGACGGCGCGGCCTCTTCGTCCGCGCTCACGGGCTGGTTGAGGCCGGCCGAGCCCATGGGCCGCGCGGCCGGGGCCGCCGGCGCGCCCAGCGACTTCGCCGCGCGGAGCGCGTCCTGGCCGATCTCGTTCTGCGCGGTCTGGTCCTTGAGCTTCCGGTCTTCGGTGGATGTGCCGCAGGCGGCGACCAGCGCGATCGCGGCGACGGCGGCGGGGAGCGTGAAGCGGAGCGTGGAGCGCATGGGTGCCTCGTGCGGTGGAGGTCTGAGGTGACAGCCGCTGACGGGACGTCGTCCCACCGGTGCGTTGCACACGCTCTGGCGTTCCCCGCTCGCCTTCACGCACTCTTAACCGATGATTCGTCCTCTCTTCGTCCTCGCCGCGTTGGCGGCCGCGCCGGCACTCGCCGCGCAGTCGGCCCCCGTCTCCGACATCTCCTATCGCGTCACCTTCGACCGCACGCTCGCGCGCCGCGGCACCGTGCACGTGGACATGATGTTCACGACGCCCGGGAACGCCCCGGTCGTGCTCGGCCTCCCCGCGTGGGCGCCCGGCTCGTACGAGCTCGCGTACTTCGCGCGGTGGGTGGGGGCGCTCACCGCCACGGGCGATGGCCGGCCGCTGCGCTGGGAGAAGGGCGACTACGACAGCTGGAAGATCTTCCCGGCCGGGGCGAAGAGCGTGACGGTCGGGTTCGACTACCGCGCCGACTCGCTCGACGTCGCCTTCGCGTGGTCGCGCGACGACTTCCTCCTGTTCAACGGCGCGAACCTCTTCCTCTATCCCGAGGGACGCGGCTTCGACTTCCCCGCGCGCGTACGCATCGTCACCGACAGCGCGTGGCGCGTGGTCACCGAGATGCCCGCGGCGGGTCCCGAGAACACGTATCAGGCCTCGAACTATCATGATCTCGTCGACATGCCCTTCTTCATCGGGCGCGTGGGGCTCGACAGCGTGCGCGTGCGCGACGGCTGGGCGCGACTCGCGTGGTACCCGGAGCCGTCGCTCCCCGCCGCCGAGCGCGCGAACGAGCTCTCGCAGATCGCGAAGATCATCCCGGTGGAAGGGCAGGTGTTCGGCGAAGTGCCGTGGAAGCGGTACTCCGTGATGGAGATCCTCGATCCCGCGTTCCAAGGGCTCGAGGGGCTCGAGCACCAGAACTCGCACGTGGACATCTTCGCCGCGGCGGCCGTCGGGAGCGACTACATCCCGAGCTTCTACGCGCACGAGATCTTCCACGCCTGGAACGTGAAGCGGCTGCGCCCCGCCGAGCTCTGGCCGTACCAGTACGCGCACGAGCAGCCCACATCCTGGCTCTGGGTGAGCGAGGGGATCACCGACTACTACGCCGACCTCGCCGAAGCGCGCGCCGGGATCGTGGACCGCGATGGCTTCCTCGATGTCACCTCGGGCAAGGTGGCCGACGTCGCACGCACGCGTCCGATCGCGCTCCACGATGCGTCGCTGAATTCGTGGATCCACATGCCCGACGGCACCGAGTACATCTACTACACGAAGGGCTCGCTGGTGGGGATGATGCTCGACATCCTGATCCGCGATGGGAGCGACGGGAAGCATTCGCTCGACGACGTCATGCGCCAGCTCTACCACGACGCGTACAAGAAGAACACGGGCTTCACGCCGGCGCAGTGGTGGAGCGCGGTGAGCGCGGCGGCGGGAGGGAAGAGCTTCACCGACTTCGAGGCGCGCTACGTGACGGGGCGCGACCCGCTCCCGTACGCGACGGTGTTCCCTCTCGCGGGTCTCACCGTGCGGATCGACAGCGTGCGCACCCTCTACCTCGGCGTGCAGTACGCCTCGGACAGCGGCGCGCCGCTGCAGGTGGAGAGCGTGGTGCCGGGCTACACGGCCGAGGAAGCGGGGGTGCAGCCGGGCGACGTGTTGTTGGCGATCGCCACGTTCTCGCTGAGGAGCCGCGACGACGTGGCCGTGGCCGCCGAGCACTTCAGGGAGGACGGCGCGCCGCTGACGCTCACGGTGCGGCGCGGCGCGCAGGTGATGATCCTCCCGGCGCACGCGCATCTCCACGCCAGCATCGACGCGAAGGTCTCGCTCGATCCCGGCGCCTCACCCAAGGCCAAGGGGATCCTCGCCGCGATGCTCAGCGGCGCATCGCCGCCTCCACCTCGCTGAGCTCGCGCGGCCCGCGCGAGATCCACGCGACGCCGCTCTCGGTGGCGAAGTAGTCGTCCTCGATGCGCACGCCGAGGTCCTTGTAGCGGTCAAAAGCGGCGCGGATCTTCGCGGTCATCGCGCGGTTGCGCGGGGTATCGGGGAGGACGTCGAGCGCGTTCGCGCGCACGTAGAGGCCCGGCTCGATCGTGAACGCGCTCCCCGGCACGATGCGGTGCGGCGCGAACTCCCACGGATCGGGATCGTGCACTTCGAGCCCGATCCCGTGCCCGAGCCCGTGGTTGTAATAGAGCGAGAGCTGCGAGCAGCCCTTCGCGATCCGGCGCCGGCACATCCCCTTGGGCGGATCGTACACGGCGTCCACTCCCTCGATGAGCCCGAGGCGCGCGAGGCCCGCGGTGAGCGCATCGTTCGCGGCGTTCTCCATCGCGTCGTCGTTCGCGTTCAGCACCGCGGCGCGCTCCGCGGCGCTCTGCGCATCGCGCACCACCTGGTAGAGCTCGCGCTGTTCGGCGCTGAAGGTGCCGCTCACGGGGACGGTGCGCGTGACATCCCCGCTGTACCCGCCGACGCTCGCGCCGATGTCCATCACCACGAGCTCTCCCGCGCCCATCACGCGGTCCCCGGCGGGGTGGTGCAACGAGGTCGCGTTCGGGCCGGAGCCGACGATGGTCGCGAAGCCGGGGCGTTCGGCCCCCGCCCACCGGAAGGTCTCCTCGATCACGGCTTGCACGCGGTACTCGGGGACGCCGGGGGCGACAGTGCGCATCGCGACGCTCTCGGCGCGCACGGTGATGTCGATGGCGCGGCGCAGGAGCGCGAGCTCGGCGGCGCTCTTGCGGGAGCGGAGCGAATCCACGAGCGCGTCGGCGTTCACGACGAGGAGGCCCAGATGCTCGCGGTCGAGGGACTCGACGAACTGGTCATCGGCGGAGCGCGCCGCCCCCGCGTCGAGATCGCCCACGACGTACACGGACCGCGCCCCTTCGATCGCGCTGTCGAGCGCGGCGCGGAACTCGCCCACGCGCTGCGTCGGCATCCCGGTGCGCGCGGCGGCGGAGTCGAGCCCCGCGCGCGGTCCCGTCCACGCCTCCATCGCGGGATCGCGCGGCGGCACGAACAGCGTGGCGGTCATGCGCCCGCCGCGTTTCACGATCATCAGATCGGCGTCGGGCTCCAGGAAGCCGGTGAGGTACCAGAACTCGGGAGCCTGGAAGAAGGTGAGATAGTCCTGGCGCGGCGCGCGCGCGCCGAGGGCCACGAGCACGGCGCCTTCGGGGAGGCGCGCGGCGAGCGCGGTGCGGCGCGCGGCGTACTCCTGCAGGGGCACCTGCGCGGCCGCGCACAGGGCGGCGCGCGCGAGGAGGGCGGCGGTGAGGAGCGGGCGGAGCGGCATGGCGCGCACCGGGGCTAGGCGTGGACCGAGGCGCGGGAAAGATCCGGGCGGTGCGCGGCGGGCACAAGCGGCGGCCACGGGTCTTGTGACGGGCGCACGCGAGCGGCATCGTGGTGGCGGCACGACTCACCACTTGACCGAGGTGCACCGCACATGACCGCTCCGCAGACGCCGGGCGCGCCGGCGAAGGCGTCGTTGCTCGAGGACTTCGTCGATGTCTTCGCGTCCCCTCGAGAGCTCTTCACCCGCCGCATGGGACAGACGGCGTGGCTGGTGCTCTTCATCGTGGTGGTGGCCGGAGGGCTCCTGTACTTCGCGACGAAGGGACTGATGCAGCCGGTGTTCGACGCGGAGTGGGCGCGCGTGATGGCCCGCATCGCGGCCAAGAACCCGCAGGCCGCGGCGGCGGCCGAGGGGATGCGCGCCACGAGCGAGAAGTTCATCGGCGTCGGGATCATCCTGGGGCTCCTCATCGGCCCGATCCTCACCGGACTCGTGATCTGGGCCGTCGGCAAGATGTTCGGCTCCGTCGCCAACGTGTCCGACTCCGTGATGGTCGCGATCTACGCGTGCATCCCGCGCCTCCTCGGCTTCGTGGCCGGGGCGGTCATCATGCTCGTGATCGACCCCGCGTCGGTGACCTCGAAGTTCACGCCGACGCTGAGCCTGGGGCGTTTCGTGGATCCGGCCACCACGTCGCCCGCGCTCTTCGAGCTCGCGGGACGCGTGGACGTCTTCGTGATCTGGCAGACGATCCTGATCGCGATCGGCCTGTCGGTGGTGGGCAAGATGCAGCGCTCGCAGGCGTACATCGCCGCGGCGGTGATCTGGCTCATCGGGGCCGCCTTCCCCTTGATCGGCGCGCTGCGGCAGTAGGCGCGAGAGGGGGACCGCGATCCCGCGCGCGGCGCCGGCGTCCCCGGCGCCGCGCGCCGTTACTTGAGCAGGATCTTCGCGATGGTGTGGAGCTGCATGTTGGACGTCCCCTCGTAGATCGCGCCGATCTTCGCATCGCGATAGAACTTCTCCGCGGGGTAGTCCTTGGTGTAGCCGTAGCCGCCGTGCAGCTCGAGGCAGGTGGACGTCACGCGCTCCGCGACCTGGCTCGCGAAGAGCTTCGCCATCGCCGCTTCCTGCGTGAAGGGGCGGTCGGCGTCCTTGAGCCGCGCGGCGTTGTACACCATGAGGCGCGCGGCCTCGAGCTCGGTGGCGCACTGCGCGAGCTGGAACTGCACCGCCTGGAATTCCGCCACCGGCTTCCCGAACTGCTTGCGCTCCTGCACGAACGCGATCGCGGCGTCGAGCGCGCCGCGCGCGACGCCGATCATCTGCGCGCCGATCCCGATGCGGCCGGTGTTCAGCGTCTCGATCGCGATCTTGTAGCCTTGGCCGACGGGGCCGAGGACGTTCGCGTCGGGCACCTCGCATCCGTCGAGGATGAGCTCGGTGGTGCTCGACGCGCGGATGCCGAGCTTGTCCTCCTTCTTCCCGACGGAGAACCCCTTGAAGCCGCGCTCGACGATGAACGCCGTGATCCCCTTGTAGCCCGCCGCGGGATCCACCGTGGCGAAGATCACGTACGTCCCCGCTTCGGCGCCGTTCGTGATCCAGAGCTTGCGGCCGGTGAGCGTCCAGCCGCTCCCCTTCTTCACCGCCCGCGTCGCGAGGCCGAACGCGTCGGAGCCGGAGCCGGGCTCGCTCAGCGCATACGCCCCCACGGTGTCGGCGCAGAGCGGCGTGAGGTACCGTGACTGCTGCGCGTCGCTCCCATAGCGCAGGAGCGGGGAGTTGACGAGCGTGTTCTGCACGTCCACCATGATCGCCACGCTCGCGTCGGCGCGGCTGATCTCCTCGACGGCGATCACGACCATCGCGAACGAGCCCGCGGCGCCGCCGTGGCGCTCGGGGACCTCGATGCCCATCAAGCCGAGCTCGAAGAGCTTCGGGATGAGGTCGGCGTCGAGCTTCGCGGCGCGGTCCATCGCCATCGCGCGCGGACGCACCTCCGCGTTCGCGAACGCGGCCACCGCATCGCGGAAGGCGGCTTCGTCGTCGGAGAGCGCGGTGAGCGCGTGGCGGGAGACGGTCTCCGTCATGGCGGGAAATTAACGCTCGTCATGAGTCGCCGCGAACCACCTGGATGGCGAGCTCCGCGCGCCCGAACGGCGCCGACACCTGCACCCCCTGCACGGCGCCGCGCACGCGCGCGAACATCTCGCGCGCGATCGCGACCCCTTCCGCGGCCGCGTGCTCCTTCGACTTCTCGTTCGCGCGCCGCATCCGCGCGACGATTGCCTCGGGGACGACCACCCCCGGCACCTCGTTCGCGAGGAACTCCGCGTTGCGCGCGCTCACGAGCGGCCAGATGCCCGCCACCACCGGGATGCGCAGCGGCGCGACGCTCGCGAGGAACCTCTCGAGCTGCGCCGCATCGAACACCGGCTGCGTGACCGCGAACTCCGCCCCCGCCTCCACCTTGTATGCGAAGCGCTTCCGCTCGGTGGCCGCGTCGATCGCCGCGGGATTCACGCCCACGCCGATCACGAAGCGCGTCGGCGCGCCGAGCGGATGGCCGCCCGGATCGAGGCCGTGGTTCAACCGGCTCACGAGGTTCGTGAGGCCGATGGAGTCGATGTCGAACACCGCGGTCGCATCGGGATACGGTCCCATCTTGGGCGGGTCGCCCGTGATCAGCAGGAGGTTGCGCAACCCCATCGCGCTCGCGCCGAGGAGGTCGCTCAGCATGCCGAGGAGATTGCGGTCGCGGCAGCAGTAGTGGGTGACGGTCTCGATGCCGACCTGCTGCTCGATGAGGAGGCTCGTCATGAGCGCGCCCATGCGGCTCTGCGCGCGCGGCCCATCGGGCACGTTCACCGCGTGCACCCCCGCGGCCTTGAGCGCGCGCACGCTCTCGAGCATGCGCGACGCGTCGACGCCGCGCGGCGGCACGATCTCCACGCTCGTGACGAACTCTCCCCGCGCGAGGCGCGCCCCCCATCGCGACCGCTCGGCGAGCGGGACCGGCGCGACCCCCTCCGGCTCCGCCGCCACCGCGCGCAGCGGCGCCGCGGGGGTCGTGCGCGACGTGGTCGCGCTCACATGATGCTTCGGGAGGAGGGGCTTGATGCCCGCGCCCATCGCGCGGATGTGCTCGGGGGTGGTGCCGCAGCATCCGCCGATGACCTTCGCGCCGGCGTGCACGAGATGACGCGCGTAGCTCGCGAGGTACTCGGGGCTCGCCATGTACATCATGCGCCCGCTCACGTCGCGCGGCATGCCGGCGTTGGGCTGCGCGCTCAGCTTGCGTGTCGTCACCGGCGCCATCTTCTCGATCCCTTCGAGCACCGTCTGCGGGCCCACGCTGCAATTCAGGCCGATCACGTCCGCCCCCCACCCCTCGAGGGCGCGCGCCACGTCCTCGGCGGTCGCGCCGAAGGCCGTGAGCCCGTCGGGACCGATGGTCATCTGCGCGATGACCGGAGCGGAGGCATCCACCTGCCGCGCCGCGCGGATCGCCTGCTCCATCTCCGCGAGATCGCTCATCGTCTCGAGGATGAAGCAGTCGGCGCCCCCCTCGCGCAGCGCGGTCATCTGTTCCGCGAAGATCTCGCACGCCTCGTCGCGGCTCGTCGGGCCGAACGGCTCGATGCGGATGCCGAGCGGCCCCACCGCGCCCGCGACGAGCACGTTCGCGCCGGCGGCCTCGCGCGCGATGGCCGCGGCGCGGCGGTTGAATTCCGGCACCTGCGACTCGAGCCCGTGCTGGGCGAGCTTGACGCGGTTGGCGCCGAACGTGTTGGTCTCGAGCGCCTGCGCGCCCGCCTTCACGTACGCGGCGTGCACGTCGCGCACCAGCTCCGGCGCGCGCACGTTCAGCTCGTCGTAGCACTGGTTGATGTAGACGCCGCGCGAGTAGAGCATGGTCCCCATCGCGCCGTCGAAGAGGAGCACGCGCTCGGGATCCAGCAGCGCGGAGAGATCGCGCGCGCTCACGACGCCACCTCGGCCGCCGCGGCGCGCACCGCGAAATACTTCGCCTCGGGATGGTGGATCACGAGCGCCGCGGTGCTCTGCTCCGGCACCAGTTGGCGCGCGCTCGTGAGCTGCATCCCGAGCGCGTCCGCGGCGGGGAGCACGCGGAAGAGCGCCGCGTGGTCGTCCAAGTCGGGGCACGCGGGATAGCCCCACGAGTAGCGCTTGCCCTGCGCGTCGGGCAGCCCGAGCTCTCGCCGGATGCGCGCATGCATCCATTGCGCCGCGGCCTCCGCCGCCTCCACGGCGAGGCCGTGCACGTAGTACGCCTCGGAGTACTCGCCGCGCCCCTGGAGCTCGGCGAAGCGCTTCGTCGCCGCATCGCCCACGGTCACCACTTGCAGCGGGAGCACGTCCACCTCCTCGGAGTCCACCGCGCGCACGTAATCCGCGAGGCAGAGCCCCTCGCGCGAAGCCTGGCGCGGGAAGGTGAACCGTGCGATCTCGCGCTTCGCGCCGCCGTCGCTGGCGTACGCGGCGGGATCGTACACGATGATGGAGTTGCCGCTCGACTGCACGGGGAAATAGCCGTACACCGCCGCGGGGGCGAGCCATCCCTCCGCGCGCGCGCTCGCCGCGAGCCGCGTGAGCGTCGGCTGGAACTCCGCCTTCACGGTGCGCTCGTAGGCCTCGCCCGATCCGCGTCCTCCCCACTGCAGGCGATAGAGCTCCTCGAGATCGAGCAACGCGAGCACCTCGCCGAGCGGGATGTCGCGCACCACGCGCGTGCCGAAGAAGGGCGCGAGCGGCACTGGGTTGTCCGCCGCCACGGCGCTGCGCGCGGTGTCGGCGCTCCCGCGCGCCACGTCCTTGCCCGTGTTGGTGTGCAGGAACACGTCGTCGCGCGCGGCGCGCAGGTTCTCGCGCACGAGCCGCTCGCGCGACGGCGCGCTCACGAGCTGCTCCATCGTCTCGAGCCCCTCGAACGCGTCCTTGCAGTAGAAGACGCCCGGCGCGTAGGCCCGCTCCCCCTCCACGAACAGTGCGCGCCGCCCGAACCGGCGGTTGATCGCGGCGCCCCCGATGAGCACGGGCAGCGCCAGTCCCCGCCGGTCGAGCTCCTGCACGCACAGCGGCATCTGCTTCGACGTGGACACGAGCAGCGCCGAGAGCCCGACGGCGTCCGCGCGGTGCTCCACGGCCGCGTCGACGATGCGGTTCACCGGCACCTGCTTCCCCAGGTCCACCACCTTGTAGCCGTTGTTCGACAGGATGGTGTTCACGAGCGACTTCCCGATGTCGTGCACGTCGCCGTAGACGGTGGCGAGCACCACCGTGCCCTTCGCGTATCCCTCCCGGCGCTCGAGGAACTGCTCGAGGTGCTTCACAGCGCGCTTCATCACCTCCGCGCTCTGCAGCACGAAGGGGAGGATGAGCTCGCCGGCGCCGAACTTGTCCCCCACTTCCTTCATCGCGGGGAGGAGCACCGCGTTCAGCACGCGCACCGGATCCGCGCGCACGCCCGCCGCATCGAGCGCGCTCTCGATCCCTTCCTTGCGCCGGTGCACGACCATGGAATGCACGCGCTCGTCGGGCGAGAGCGTCGCCATGTCGTCGATGGCCGCGCCCGACGCCGCGGCCGCCGCGCCCTTCCCGGCGCCCCCCTCGATGAATCGCGCGAGCGCGTCGGGGCGCCGGGCGAACACGAGGTCATCGGCGAGCGCGCGCTCCTCGGCGCCGAGCTCCGCGTAGGGGCGCACGTGCGCTGGGTTCACGATCGCCATGTCGAGCCCCGCCTGCACGCAGTGATGCAGGAACACGGAGTTCAGCGCCGCGCGCGCCTCGGGGGCGAGGCCGAAGCTCACGTTGCTCACGCCGAGCGACGTGAACACGCCGGGGAGCTCGCGCTTGATGGCGCGGATCCCCTCGATGGTCTCGACGGCGCTCTCCGTCCACTCGGCTTCGCCGGTCGCGAGGGTGAAGGTGAGCGCGTCGAAGATGAGGTCCTCGGGCGCGAGGCCGAACTCGTCCACCGCGATGTCGTGGATGCGCCGCGCGATCTCGAGCTTGCGCGCGCGCGTCTTGGCCATGCCGTGCTCGTCGATCGTGAGCGCCACCAGCGCCGCGCCGTGCTTCTTCACCACGGGGAGGAGCGCGTCGATGCGGGCGCGCCCCCCTTCGAGGTTCACGGAGTTCACGATCGCGCGCCCCGGCACGTGCTCCAGCGCGCGCGCGACGACGTCGGCCTCCGTGGAGTCGATCATGAGCGGCGCCTCCACCGTCATCGAGAGCAGCTTGACGACCTTCGCCATCTGCGCCGCCTCATCCGCGCGCTCCGTCACCGCCACGCACACGTCGAGCACGTGCGCGCCCGCCTCCACCTGTTCGCGCGCCACGCGCGCGATGCCATCGTAATCCTCGTCCAGGAGGAGCCGCTTCACCGCGCGCGAGCCCTGCGCGTTCACGCGCTCGCCGATCAAGAGCGGCGCGGGATCCTGGTGCAGCGTGAACGCGCGCATCGCGCTCGACACGCGCGGCACGCGGCTCGCCGGCCGGCGCGCCGCCGCCCCGCGGCTCCCGAGCGCCCGCACCAGCGCCTCGAGATGCGCGGGGGTGGTGCCGCAGCATCCGCCCACCGCGCGCACGCCGTACTCGCGCACGAACTCCGCGAGCATCTCCGCCATCGGCGCCGGCTCCAGCGGATACACGGCGTCGCCGCTCCCCGTGTTGAGCGGGAGCCCCGCGTTCGGGATGCAGCTCACCGGGAGCCGCGCATGCTCGGCGAGCCACCGGATCGGGTCGCGCATGTGCTCCGGCCCGGTGGAGCAGTTGAGCCCGATCACGTCCACGCCGAGCGCCTCGAGCGTGGTCATCGCGCTCGCGATGTCGGTGCCGAGGAGCATGCGCCCGCTCGTGTCGAGCGTCACCTGCGCCTGGAGCGCCACGCGGCGCCCGAGCTCGGCGAAGAGCTCCTCGATGCCCGCGATCGCCGCCTTCACCTCGAGGATGTCCTGCGCCGTCTCGATGAGGAGCAGGTCCACGCCCCCTTCCACGAGCCCCGCCGCCTGCGCGCGGTACTCCGCCGCGAGCTCGGCGAAGCTGATGGCCGAGAGCGCGGGGTCGTCGCTCGAGGGGAGCATCCCCGTGGGGCCCATCGATCCGGCCACGAAGCGCGGCCGGGGGGACGGCGGCGCCGCGTCGCACGCCGCGCGCGCCAGCCGCGCCGCCTCCACGTTGATCGTGTGCGCACGGTCGCGGATCCCCCACTCGCCCAGCCGGCGCGGCGTGCTCTGGAAGGTGCACGTCTCCACCACGTCGCAGCCCACGGCGAGGAACGAGTCGTGGATGCCGCGGATCACGTCGGGGCGCGTGAGCACCAAGTGATCGTTGCAGCCCGCGAGCGCCTCGCCCCCGAAATCATCGGGGGCGAGATGCGCGCGCTGGATGTTCGTCCCCATCGCGCCGTCGAACACGAGCGGCCCGTGCGCGAGCGCATCGAGATACGCGGAAGGGAAGCGGCGGCTCGGCATGTCGGTAGCGCGGACCTCCAGATGCAAAATGCCCGGTACGCTCGGCACCGGGCCGGCGGTTTAGCGGAATGTTTAACGTGGCCGCAAGTTGCCTTAAATCGCCACGGAACCGTCGGGCTTGGTGCGCCGACGCTCTAGCAGAATACTCAGGCCGCCGTCGGGGCGCAAACCACGCGCCCCGCCCGGTCTAGCCCTTCACGTGCTTCAGATTGGGGTTGCGCCGCTTCGCGGCGGGACTCGCCGCGCGCGTACGGGCGGCGAGGATCCTGCTCGCGCGCTTCTCCGAGTAGCCGGACTTGCGGGCGATCTCCTTCTCCGCCGCCTTGAATCCCATCCCCTTGCGATGCCGCTTGCGATGCGTTGCCATGGGTGCGTCCTCCAGTGAGAGTGGTCGTCTCAGGAGGCTCTCGGCTCGTCGTGTGGCCGCGATGCCGGCCCCGTCTCGCGTCCGGTGATGCGCGCCCGGTCCGCCACTCGATACACCAGCGCGAGGAGCCGGTTCCGCTCGAGCGGCAGCGTGAGGTCGGCGAGCACGAGACGGTGCAGTGCCGGCGGGAGCGCGCTCGGCGCGTCCCCCTCGGCGTGACAGAGCAGCACCGCGCCCCCGCTCGCGACGGGAACGCGGAGCGCGTCGGGGTCGGACTCGGCGCTTCGGCGGTCCACCACCACGACCAGCGGCCGGTCGGCGAGCGCCATCTCGACGCCCTGCGACGCGGTGGCCGCGTGCTGCACGTGATGCCCCGCGTTGGCGAGCGATTGCGCGAGCCCCTCGAGCAGCGTCGCGTCGGATCCGATCAGCAGGATCGATGCCATCTCAGTCCTCAGTCGCGAGTCGGCGGACCGCGTCCGCCGTCACACCGTCCACTTCCACGACCTTCGAGCGCGCCGCGCCTCCGAGCACGATCCGCACGGCGCGCGCCGGGACGCCCAGCCAGTCCGCGAGCACCGCGACGACCGCCGCGTTGGCCGCCCCTTCCACCGGGGGCGCGGTCACGCGCACGCGCAGCGCCCCCGCATGCACGCTCCCGACGCCGCTGCGCGGCGCGCGCGGCTGCACGCGCACGCTGAATCGCGCCGCGCCGCCGCGCTCCGTCACCAACAAGGCGCTCACGCTACCAGATCCCCAGGAGCACGGCTTCCGCGATCCACAGCGCGAAGATCGCGACGATCGGGCTCACGTCGATCATGCCGAACGGCGGGATCACGCGGCGCAGCGGCCGCAGGAGCCACTCGGTGAGCGTGACGCTCCACTGCACCCAACGCGAGTACGAGAGGCGCAGCCACGACGCGACCACGCGCACGATCAGCGCGAACTGGAGGATGCCGGCGGTCCACTGGACGAACAGATGATAGAGTCCGCGCGCCGAGTGGCCGTAGAGCATCGCTTCCACGATCACGCCGCGCGCCGCCTGCAGCAGGAGGAGGACGAGGATCCCGCCGGCGGCCGCCGCCACGAGCGCCCACCAGGGCGCCGCGCTCGGGAGCCCTCCCGCGCGCACCACGCGCCGCTCCACGGGCTCGAGCAAGGGGTCGACCACGCGGCGGAAGAAACGCGCGACGCCCCCGAAGGGGCTCAGCCGCCGCGTGCGCACCAGCCAATCGATGAGGAAGATCCCGAAGAGCACCGCCGTCAGCGCGAGGACCGCGCGACGCGCCAGCTCGATCACGGTGTCGAAGACCGCGAGCGGATCGGTCACTGCGGAAACATCATCGAGTGGAGGGCGGCAAGCAAGCCTCGTCGCGTGGGAAGGGCGCGAGTGGAAACGGGATGGGTGGCAACCAGATAGGGACGCGAGTGGCGACTGGAAGTCGTGGCGACTCGCGAGTGGAGTGTGCGGCGCGAGTGGCGAATCGCGCCTCAGCCACTCGCCGCACGCGACTCGCGGCGTACACTCGACTCGCCACTCGCCACGACTTCCAGTCGCGACTCGCGCCTCCATGGGGTTGCCACCCATCCCGTTTCCACTCGCGCCGTACACCCCAACCGCCGCTCGCGGTTCGCGAGTCGAGCGCGAGCTCAGATCGGCCGCTCGTGCGTGAAGAGGAGCTTCAGCGTGCGCGCGATGCCGCCCATCCGCTCGCCGAGCGTGCGCCCGTGCCAGAAGCGCACGAACGCATCGATCCCCGCCGCGCGCTCGCCGCCGTAGCCGAACCACCACGGCTGGCGGAGCCACGCGAGATGGTCCACCACCACCGCCTTCTCGCGCGTGCACTCGAGCAGTCCCGCGCTCCCGTGCGAGGCGCCCATCCCGCTCTGCTTCACGCCGCCGTACGGCATCTCGGCGATCCCGGGCGCCGTGCAGACGTCGTTCACCGTGACCGTGCCCGACTCGATGCGTTCGGCCACGCGCGCCGCGTTCGCGGCGTCACGCCCCCACACGCTCGCCGAGAGGCCGAACGGGCTCGCGTTCGCGAGGCGCAGCGCCTCCTCCGCGTCGCGCACGCGGACGACCGGGAGCACGGGGCCGAACGTCTCCTCGCGCAGCACGAGCATGTCGGGGGTCACGTGCACCAGGAGCGTGGGCGCCATCCATCCGCCGGCGGGCGCCTCCGCGCGCGAGGCGATCGTCGCGCCCTTGGCGAGCGCGTCGTCGAGCTGGCGCCTCGTCGCGTCCGACTGCGCCGGGCGGATCATCGCGCCGACATCGGTGTCGGGATCCGACGCCGCGCCCACCCGGAGCGCGCGCACCCGCGCCGCGAGCTTCTCGACGAACGCGTCGAACACCGCGTCCACCACGTAGATGCGCTTCGGCGCCACGCAGGTCTGTCCCGCGTTGGAGTAGCGCCCCCATGCGATCCCGCTCGCCGCCACATCCAGGTCCGCGTCGTCGAGGACGATCGCGGGGTCGCTCCCGCCGAGCTCGAGCACGCACGGCACGAGCCGCTCGCCGCACGCCGCGGCGATCTTCCGTCCGGTGGCGACGCTCCCGATGAAGAACACCTTGTCGACGCCGCTCTCCACCACCGCCGCCCCGGTGCGGCCGTCGCCGGGGAGCACCTGCAGGAGCCCCGCGGGGAGTCCGCTCTCCGCGAGGAGCTCGCCCAGCAGCACGCCGCAGCTCGGCGTGAACTCCGACGGCTTCAAGAGGACGGCGTTGCCGGCGACGAGGGCGGGGAGGGTGAGCCCGGTCGCCAGCATGAACGGATAGTTCCACGGCGAGATGATGCCGACCACGCCGAACGGCTCGCGCCGCACCACGACGCGCTTGCGCCACATCGCGGCGTTGCCCGGCGTGAAGCGGTGCGGCGCCAGCTCGCGCCGCGCACGGCGCACGAGGAAGCGCGCGGTGTCGAGCGCGACCATGACCTCGGCCACGGTCGCTTCGACGGCCGGCTTCCCGCTCTCGCGGCGGATCGTGTCCGCGACCTCGGCGCGGCGCGCGACGAGCGTGCGGCGGAACCGCTCGATCACGCGCACGCGGCCGCGCACCGGCTGCGCCGCCCATGCGCGCTGCGCCTCGCGGGCGGCCTCGAGCGCGGCGCGCACGGCGGCGGCATCCGCCGCCGCGAACGTGCGCCAGACCTCGCCGGTGGCCGGGTCGCGCGACTCGACGGGCCGCGCGGGGGCCGCCGCCGTGCCGCTCGGCGCGGGGCCCAGCGTGGCGCTCATGGCATCTGCGCCGACATCTGCAGGTTCTTCACGGCGAACGCCATCTCGTCCGCCGCGACGTCGAGCACCTTGTCGAGCGGCTTGCCCCCGCCGTGGCCCGCCTTCGTGTCGATCCGGATGAGGATCGGCGCGGGCCCCGCCTGCGCCGCCTGCAGCGTGGCGGCGAACTTGAAGCTGTGCCCCGGGACCACGCGGTCATCGTGATCCCCCGTGGTGATGAGCGTCGCGGGATAGCTCGTGCCCGGCCGGATGTTCTGCAGCGGCGAGTACTTGATCAGGTACTGGAACTGCGCCGAGTCGTCGGACGAGCCGTACTCCGCCTTCCACCCCCAGCCGGCCGTGAACTTCTGGAAGCGCAACATGTCCATCACGCCCACCGCGGGGAGCGCCACGCCGAAGAGGTCGGGGCGCTGCGTGAGCACGGCGCCCACGAGGAGGCCGCCGTTCGATCCGCCCTGGACCGCCAGCTTGGACGGCGAGGTGTAGCCGGATTTCTCCAGGTACTCCGCGGCCGCGATGAAGTCGTCGAACACGTTCTGCTTCTTGGCGAACATCCCCGCCTGGTGCCAGGCTTCGCCGTACTCGCCGCCGCCGCGGATGTTCGCCACCGCGTACACGCCGCCGAGCTCGAGCCACTCGATGCGGCTCGGCGAGAACGCGGGGAGCGTGCTGATGTCGAACCCGCCGTACGCGTAGAGGAGCGTGGGGTTCTTGCCGTCGAGCGTGAGGCCGCGGCGCGCGGTGATGAACATCGGGACGCTGGTGCCGTCCTTGCTCTTGTAGAACACTTGCTTGGTCTCGTAGCGCGCGGTGTCGAAGGTGATCTTCGGCTCGAAGAACACCGCGCGCGTGTGGTGCTCGAGGTCCTCGCGGTAGACCGTGGAGGGCTGCAGGAACGACGCGTAGGTGTAGAAGAGCTCCGGCTCATCGGGCTGCCCGCTCACCGCGCCGACGGTGCCGAGGCCGGGGAGCGCGACTTCGCGCTCGAGCCGCCCCGTCGTCGCCTGGTAGAGCCGCAGCACGGAGTGCGCGTCGTGCAGGTAGTTGCACACGAGGCGCCCGCCGATGAGCGCCGCATCCTCGAGCTTGTCCGTGCTCTCCGGGACGAGCACGCGCGGCTCCTGCCGGCGCCCCTGGTCGATGTCGGCGAGGACGATCTTGCCGCGCGGCGCGTTCAGATCGGTCGAGAGGAAGAAGTAGTCGCCCCCGTTGTCGATGAACGTGTAGCGCGCGTCGAACCGGTCGATGATCCGCACGATCGGGTTGCGCACGTTCGGGCTCCCCGGATCGTCGAGGTCCATGAAGTAGAGGCGGTTCTTCTCGCTCGTCCCCTCGCTGATGGTGAGGATCAGGAACTCGCCGTCGTCGCTGACCAGGGAGCGGACGTACCACTCGGGCTTGTCCGGGCGCTCCCAGACCAGGACGTCGTTCGCCTGCGGCGTGCGCAGGCGATGGTAGTACACCTTCTGTCCCTTGCTCGGCACGATGAGCTTGTTGCCGCTGTCGGGGGCGGCGTAGCGCTCGTAGAAGAATCCCTTGTCGTCCTTGGTCCACGCGATCCCGGTGAACTTCGCCCAGTGGAGCGTGTCGCCGAGGTCCTTCATGGTCTCCAGATCGCGGATGCGGATCTCCTGCCAATCGGAGCCGCTCACCGAGACGGCGTAGCCCATGTAGCGCGCCTTGCGGCTCGGCGCCCACGAGGTGAGGGCCACGGTGCCGTCGGCGGACAGGGTGTTCGGATCGAGCACCACCGACCGCTCGTGGTTCCCGACGCGCTCCATGTAGAGCACGGGCTGCCGCTGGAGGCCGCTGTTGAGCGTGAAGAAGTAGGTCTTCTGGCGCCGCTCGGGGATCCCCATGCGCGCGAAGTTCCACAGCGTGTCGAGACGCGCGCGGATCATCGCGCGCTGCGGGATGGTGGCGAGGTACGAGCTCGTGAGCGCGTTCTCGGCGGCGATCCATTCCTGCGTCTCCGGATCGTCGGTGTTCTCCATCCAACGGTAGGGATCGGCCACGTTGGTGCCGAAGTAGTCATCCACCTGTCCGCTCTTGCGCGGCTGGGGATAAGTGAGCGGTGATTGCGCCGGGAGCGCGAGCGCGACGGCGAGGAGGACCGCGACCGAAGCGCGGGAGCGGGGAGATCGCATCGACATCACTCGGGTGATCGGGAGGGCCGCATCACGCGGCCGTTCCAGAATGTACACCGCAGGGGCGCGGGTTGCGCCAGGTTCCTCGGGGCGCGAGGATATCGCACCATCCGGAACCTCGAACCCCTCGACCGCATGCGCACGCTATGGTGGGTGAAGCTCACGCTCGCACTCGCGCTCTTCGCCGTTCCCGCGGCCGCGCAGGGCGCCGCGTGCTGTTCGGTGCAGCCGGCGCCGCTCAAGCCCCTCGATCCGATCCCCGCCGCCGCGAGCGGCGCGTCGGGGCACATCGACGTCGACTCGGCCACCCGCGCGTACTTGGACCAGCTCCCGGCGGACAAGAAGGCGCGCTCCGATGCGTACTTCGAGGGGGGCTACTGGCTGCTGCTCTGGGACTTCCTGTGGAGCTCGGCGGTGTGCCTCCTGCTGCTGCAGACCGGCTGGTCCGCGCGGATGCGTGACCGCGCCGCGCGCGTGAGCGTGTCGTCCACGGTGCAGACGCTGTTGTATTGGCCACAATACTTGCTCGCGGCCGCCGTGCTGACCCTCCCGCTCGACTGGTACGAGGGGTGGTACCGCGAGCAGCAGTACGGGATGTCGAACCTCACGCTGGGCGGGTGGTTCGGCGAGGCGGGGAAGGGGTTCGCGCTGTCGCTCGTGCTCGGCGCGGTCGCGGTGACCGTGCTCTACGCCCTGGTGCGGCGGATGGAGCGCACGTGGTGGGCGTGGGGGGCGGTCGCGACGATCGTGTTCGGCGGGATCATCGCGATGCTCGGCCCGGTGGTGATCTCGCCGATCTTCAACCATCCCAAGCCGCTCACCGACCAGCGCGTGGTGGCGCCCATCCTGTCGATGGCGCGCGCCAACGGCATCGACGCCAAGGAGGTCTACGAGATCGATGCCTCGAAGCAGACCAAGCGCGTGAGCGCGAACGTGAGCGGGCTCGGCGCCACGATGCGCATCACGCTCAACGACAATCTCCTGGCGCGCTCGTCGCTGCCCGAGATCGAAGCGGTGATGGGGCACGAGATGGGACACTACGTGCTCAATCACGTCTACAAGGGGCTCGTGATGTTCGGCGTGCTCATCGTGATCGGCTTCGCGCTCATCAACGCGTTCTACACCCGGCTGATCGCGCGGAACCCCGCGTGGGGGGTCCGCGGCATCGGCGACGTGGCGGGGCTCCCGCTCGTGGTGCTCCTGTTCGGCATCTACTTCTTCTGCATCACGCCGGTCACGAACACGATCGTCCGCACGCAGGAGTACGAGGCGGACATCTTCGGGCTCAACGCGGCGCGGCAGCCCGATGGCTTCGCGCGCGCCGCGCTCATGCTGAGCGAGTACCGCAAGATGGAGCCGGGGGCGCTCGAGGAAGTGATCTTCTACGACCATCCGAGCGGCCGCACGCGCATCCACTCGGCGATGCGCTGGAAGGCGGAGCACCCGGAGACGTGGACCCCCGCGCCCGCCGCCGCGGCGCCCGCGGCCGCGCCCCCGAAACCGTAGCCCGCGTGCGCGCCGGATGCCGCGTCACCGTGGCCGCCTCGTTGGGGATGCTCGCCCTCGCCCTCACCGCCCTCGCCGGCGAGGCACGCGCGCAGAGCCTGTGCGATGCGGCGAAGACGGCCACCGCGATGATCCAATGCCTGACCGCGGAACAGAAGCGAGAAGACACGCTCCTCGCGCGGGTGGAGCAGAAGATCCGCCACAAGCTCGGCCCCGGGGGAGGGAAGCAGTTCGATGAGGCCGCCGCCGCGTGGCGCGCCTATCGGAAGGCGGAGTGCCGCGCGATGGCCGGCTCGTACGCGGGGGGCACGATCGCGCCGATCGAATCGCTCATGTGCATGATCGAGCTCACGCGCACGCGTCGGCTGAACCTGCCCGGTTTCTACGAGCTGGCGCCGTAGCGCTCGCTACGAGACCTTGCGCGTCTTGCGGCGCAGGAAGTCCATCAGGATGAACTGGCCGAGCGTCATCGTGTTCGTGAAGTAGGCCTTGCCGCGGCTGATCGCGGACATCCGCTTCACGAAGTCCACGAGCGCGCGGTCGCGCGCCAGCATGAAGGTGTTGATCACGATCCCCGCGCGGCGGCAGTCGGCCACCTCGCGCAGCGTCTGCGCGAGCACCATCGCGTCGAGCCCCATCGAGTTCTTGTAGATCAGCCCGTTCGGCATCGTCACCGCGCTCGGCTTCCCGTCGGTGATCATCACGATCTGCCGCATGTCCTTCTTCTGCGCGAGGAGGATGCGGCGCGCGAGCTTGAGCCCTTCCGCCGTGTTCGTGTGGTACGGGCCCACCTGCGCGTGCGCCAACCGCGCGAGCGGGATCTCCTCCGCCGAATCGTGGAACAGCACCACGCGGAGCGAGTCGCCGGGGAACTGCGTGCGGATGAGATGCGTGAGCGCGAGCGCCACCTTCTTGGCGGGGGTGAAGCGGTCCTCGCCATAGAGGATCATCGAGTGCGACGTGTCGAGCATGAGCACGGTCGCGCAGCTCGAGCGGTACTCCGCCTGGCGCACCATCAGATCGCTGTAGTCGAGATCGAGCGGCGTGCCGAGTTGGCCCGTGCGCTCGAGCGCGTGCTGCAGCGTGGCGGGGACGTCCAAGTTCATGGTGTCGCCGAACTCGTACGGCTTGCTGTACGCGTCCGCCTCGATGCCCGTCGCTAGGTACGGCGTGTCGTGGCTCCCGAAGCTCGCCTTGCCGAGCGATCCCAACAGGGAGCGGAGCGTCTTGAAGCCGAGGAAGTCGATGCCCCGCTCGGTGAGCTGGAACTGCACGTCACGCGACGCGGCGCGCGCCAGGCCTCCGGGTCCGGTCACCTGCTGATGTCCCGCCGGCATCTTGGGGGGCGCGTCGAGCTTGAGGAACCCTTCGTTCACGAGCCGCTGGATGATCTCGTCCAGGAGCTTGGCGAGCTTCTCCGCGCTCTCCCCTTCGTCGTTCGCATCGCCGCGGAGCGCCTCGAGCATCTCGGGGGTGAACTGCCCGCTCTCGATGAGCGCGTTCAGGATGGCCTGGCGGAGCGCGTCGAGGGAGCGGTCCGACTCCTCGCCGCCGAAGTCCCCCCAATACGGGTCGCCGTTCCCGCCGCCGGCGAAGCCGGACTGCAGCAGGAAATCCGCCAGCTGGTCGAGGAGACTCTGCAGGTCGACCGCGTCCGCGTGCGCGGGGGAGAACTTGGTGTAGCTGTGTTCCTTCATGGATTCAGGATGAAGGCGGGGCGCTCAGGTCGCTAGTGGAAATCGGATGGGCAGTAAGCACGATGGGGCGCGAGTGGCGACTGGAAGTCGTGGCGAGAGGCGAGTGGAGTGTACGGCGCTACTGGGAATTGGATGGGTGGCAGGCACGGTGGGGCGCGAGTGGCGACTGGAAGTCGTAGCGAGATGCGAGCCGAGTGTGCCCCGCGAATGGACGGTGGAGGGTGGCCACATCGAAGGCGACGAATGGCGACCCGCGCCGTACACTCCACTCGCCATGCGCCACGACTTCCAGTCGCCACTCGCGCACCATCGTGCTTGCCACCCATCCAATTTCTACTCGCGCCGTACCGTCCACTCGCGAGTGGCGCTAGAACTCCGACGGCGGCCTGCGCCGCGGCTCCGGCGCGCTCGCGCGGATGTACCGTCCCGAGTCCGACCGCGAGATCTTGCGGCGCGCGACGAGCGCCTCGAGGGCGAGCTCGCACGCGGCGGCCACCGTCGGCGCGTCGCCGCCGTCGCCGAGCCCCGTGTTCGCCACGAGATCGATGAGCCCCGGTACCTTCGCGAAGCCTTCGACCATCGCGCCGCTCGAGATGTCGTCGGCCACCTGCAGCGCGTTGCCGGCGTCGAACCACATCACGATCTCGTCGGTGTCCGCGCCCCCCGCACGCCCCTGGAAGGTCGCTTCCGCCGCGCGGCGGATGAGCTCCTGCGCGATCACGTGGCCGCCGATGAGCTCCCCTTCGTACTCGAGCTCGATCTTCCCCGTGATCGCGGGGAGCGCGGCGTACACGTCGCTCACGCGCGGCACCACGTCGCACTCGCCGGTGATCGCCGCGCGGCGCTCGGCGTTCGAGATCGCGTTCTCCATGACCGAGATCGGCATGCGCTGCGACACCCCCGAGCGCTTGTCGATGCGCTTGTCCGTGCGCGCCTCGAACGCGATCCGCTCGACCATCTCCGCCATGAACTCGGGGACGCGCACCGGGAGCGCGCCGCGCTCGCTCCACGCTTCCTGCTTGGTGATCGCCATGCCGAGCTCCACCGCCGCGGGATAATGCGTGAGGATCTCGCTCCCCACGCGGTCCTTGAGCGGCGTGATGATCTTGCCGCGCGCCGTGTAGTCCTCGGGATTCGCCGTGAAGCAGAGGAGCACGTCGAGCGGGAGGCGCACGGGATAGCCTTTGATCTGGACGTCCCCTTCCTGCATGATGTTGAACAGCCCCACCTGGATCTTCCCGGCGAGGTCGGGGAGCTCGTTCAGCGCGAAGATCCCGCGGTTGGCGCGCGGCAACATGCCGTAGTGCATGGTGAGCTCGTCGGCGAGCACGTGCCCGCCGCGCGCGGCCTTGATGGGATCCACGTCGCCGATGATGTCGGCGATGGTGACGTCGGGGGTCGCCAGCTTCTCGACGTACCGCTGCTCGGGCCCGATCCACGCGATCGGGGTCTCGTCCCCGCGCTCCGCGATCAGCGTGCGCGCGAACTTCGAGATCGGCGCGAACGGGTTGTCGTTGATCTCGCTCCCCGCGACGATCGGGATCTGCGCGTCGAGCAGCGTGGCGAGGCCGCGCAGGATCCGCGACTTCGCCTGGCCGCGCAGCCCCAACAGGATGAAGTGGTGCTTGGAGAGCAGCGCGTTGACGATCTGCGGGACGACCGAATCCTCGTAGCCGACCACGCCCGGGAACACCGCGCCCCCCTTCGCCAACCGCGCGAGCAAGTTGGCGCGCACCTCGTCGCGCACGCTGCGCGACGCGAACTGCGGAGCACCGTACGGGGAACGCCTGAGGGCGCCGAGGGTGGTGGGGAGGGACGACACGACTGCTCCGGAGCGAGGGGGCGAGTACTCACTCTAATCTCGGGAGCATGATGCGCGCTAGAGTAGCGGCAACCGCGACGGCAACGGCAACCGAGATGAGGGGAGAACCGCGGATTGCTCATGGAGCGCGCCGAGATCCTGCCTCGCGCGAAGCTGATCAAATGAATCGTTGTTAACGACCTCGCGGCAGGATGATCTGCTGACGCGAGGAACAATCCGCAGTACTCCCCTCATCCCGCTTTCGGTTGTCGTTACCGCTGTCGCTCACGTCGATCTCGATTCTCCTGAACTCGGCCTTGGGCCCGAAGTTCAGCAGCAGTCCCACACGCAAGCCGCTCGATCGCAGATAGTGAACGACCTGGGCTCGGTGCCAAGGCTCCAGACGTTGCACAGCTTTGCACTCCATGATCACGTTCTTATCGACGATGAAATCAGGCCGTCCCAACCCGACGTTCGAGCCGCGGAACGTGATCACGACCTCTGGTTCGCGGGCGAACCTGATGTTCTCGGACGTGAGCGCCATCGCGAGTGCGTTTCCGTACACGGATTCGAGGAATCCGCCGCCAAGCTCCTTGTAGACGTCGAAGTAGAGCCCGATGAGGCGCCGAGTGAGATCGGCGTGGAGGAAACCACGAGGCGCGGTCATGCGCGGTATCCTGCCGGCGGCGGCGGCGCGCGCATCATCCCGGCGTCGCGCACCGCATCCCCGTCGCGCCTCAGTCCGCCGGACTCACCTCCACCAAATTGTCGTAGAACACCGGACCATGCCCGAGATCGGTCTCGAGCTGCGACGTCGTGTCGTTGGCGTTCTTGCCGTCCACCGTCCAGCGGCTCCACCAGATGCTCGGCGCCCACACCGTGGCGGGGCGCACGCTGTCCTCCACGCGGGCCTTCGCCAGGAACTCGCCGCGATCGTTGTGGATGCGCACCTGCATCCCCGTCACGATGTCGCGCGGCGCCGCGTCCGCGGGGTTGATCACGAGCTCCGGCTCGCGCGCGCCGCGCCGCAGCGAGTCCACGTTCACGAAGCTCGTGTTCAGGAACTGGTGCGCCGGCGAGCTCACGAGGGTGAGCGGGAAGCGCGCCGCGAGCGCGGGCGCCTCCTCCGGCATCTCGCGCGGCGGCGTGAACTGCGGGAGCGCGTCGAAGCCGAGCTCCACCATGCGCTCCGACTTGAACTCGCACTTCCCGCTCGGCGTCGGGAACCCGCCCTCCGCGAACGGGAGATACGGCCGCGGCACGTTGAGGCGCGCCCACCCCTTCTCCTGCAACTGCTCGAGCGTGATCCCCCGCAGCTTCTCCTTGCCCGTGGCGAGGATCGTGCGCATGAGCGTGACGTCGTCGTCGCGCAGGCACTCGTGCGTCATCCCCATCTTCGCCGCGATGCCGCGGAAGATCTCGCTGTTCGGCCGGCTCTCACCCACGGGGGCGATCGCCGGCGCGTTGAGCGTCACGTAATGGTGCCCGTACGAGAAGTGCAGGTCCCAGTGCTCGAGCTGCGTCGTGGCCGGGAGCACGATGTCGGCCCAGTCGGCGGTGTCCGTCTGGAAATGCTCGAGCACCACGGTGAACAGGTCCTCGCGCGCGAGCCCGCGCAGCACTTCGCCGCGCTCGGGGGCGACGGCCGCTGGGTTGGAGTTGTAGACGATCAGCGCCTTCACCGGCGGACCGCCCACCCCCGCATCGGCGCGCGTGAGCGCCTCCCCCAGGCGGATCATGTTGATCGTGCGCACCGGAGGGCCGAGGTCGGGGCGCTCGAGCGCGCTCCGGTCGAACAGGTAGTTGCCGCTCGAGCTGAGCTGCACGCCGCCCCCCGCGCGCCGCCAATGCCCGGTGATCGCGGGGAGACACGCGATGGTGCGCACCGCCATCCCGCCGCCGTAGTGCCGCTGCAGCCCGTAGTTCACGCGGATGAACGCCGCTCTCGACTTCCCGTAGCGCCGCGCGAGGGAGACGATGGTCTCCACCGGGACGCCCGTGACCGGCGACGCGCGCTCCGGCGTCCACTCCGCCGCGCGCGCGCGCATCTCCGGCGCACCCAGCGTGTGGCGCGCGAGGTAGTCGTCGTCCTGCATTCCCTCCGCGAAGATCACGTGCATCATCGCGAGGGCGAGCGCGGCATCGGTGCCGGGACGGATCGCGATCCACTCATCGCACTGTTCGCCCGTGCGTGTGCGGAGCGGATCGATCGCGATCACCGGCGCCCCCTTCTTGCGCGCCTCGAGCACGAACGGCCAGAGGTGCGGATTCGACGTGAGCGTGTTCGTCCCCCAGAGGAGGACGAGGTCGCTCTCGGTGATCCCTTCCGGATCGGCGCCGATGCTGGCGCCGACGGTCATGCGCATCCCGACCGTGCCCGGGGTGGAGCAGATGGTGCGGTCGAGCTTCGATGCGCCGAGGAGGTGGAAGAAGCGGCGGTCGATCGAGCCCCCCTGCACCTGTCCCATGGTGCCCGCGTACGAGTACGGGAGGATTGCCTGCGGCCCGTCGGCGGACTTCGCGATGCCGTTGAGACGGTCGGCCACGATGCCCAGCGCCTCGTCCCAGGAGACCGGCGCGAACCGTCCCTTGCCCTTGGGACCCACGCGCTTGAGGGGAGTGGTCAATCGCTCCGCGTGGTAGGTGCGCTCGACGTACCGGTTGACCTTGGCGCAGAGGAATCCCTGCGTGAACGGATGTTCGGGGTCACCGGCCACCTTGATCGCGCGGCCGTTCTCGACCGTCACCAGCATGGCGCACGTGTCGGGGCAGTCATGCGGGCACGCGGCGCGCACGACGTGCTTCTCGGCGGTAGGCTGGGCGGCGGCGACGGTGCTGGCCATGGTCCGGGGTGGGCTTCTGGACCAAACTAGGGGTTCACTGGCGAGGATTCCACCACGCTCGGAGCTCCCCCACGGCCCCGCATCGTGGCTTGCGTAAACCCTTCAGGAGGTCGAAATTAACAGGGTTGTGCCGGACCTGAGAACCGCCTTGACAGCCCTAGCGCCACCCGTAGAATACGAACCGCCCGCTCCAGGCCTTGCGGCGAGCACGTTCGGACCGGTCAATCACCAGCAAGCCCTCACTCCAGGAGAGAACCACATGAAGCGCGTTGCCGTCCTCGCTGCGGTGCTCGCCGTAGCCGCCTGCAAGGGCAAAGAGATGCCGTCGATGGACTCGATCGCCAAGGCCGCCCCCGCGGCCGCCGCGGCCGCAGACACCACGATGAAGAAGGCCGACACCATGATGAAGAAGGCCGACACGATGATGATGAAGGCCGACACCATGATGAAGAAGGCCGACACGATGATGAAGAAGGGCGGCGCGATGAAGGCGCCGGCGAAGAAGCCGTAACTTCATCCTCGCGATGAGTTCCGAAGGGCGCAGCGGATGCTGCGCCCTTTTGCTATCCCCTCACGAGGCGCGGCGGCGCTGCTCCTTCCACCAGCGGAACGCTTCCGGGATCCCCTGTTCCGGCCGCACCGGCGGGGACCACCCCAGCTCGCGGCGCGCGCGCTCCGACGTGAAGGGATTGTCGCGCGTGAGGAAGGCGAGCGCGTTCAGCGTCTCCTTGCTCATCGACGGTCCCTTCACGACGCGCATCACGAGCCCCGTCGCGCGGAAGAACGCGCGCGCGGCGGGGATGGGCACCGGGATGCGCCTCACTTCGCGGCCGAGGCCTCGCGCCGCGAGCTGCACGAACTCGTTGACGGTCACGTCGAAGTCGTTCGCGAGGTTGTAGGCGCGGCCGCCCGCGGCGTCCACGTCGGCGGCGCGCACCATCCCGTCCGCGACGCTGGCCGCGTGCACGATCGCGAGCGTGGATTCTCCGGTGCCGAAGCGCGGCCAGAACCCGCGGCTCATCGCCCCCGCCACCCGCGGCACGAACTGCCGGTCGTATCGCCCGTAGATCACATCGGGGCGCACGGCCGTGGCCCAGACCCGCCGCTCGGCGTGCGCCTGCATCACCAGCGCCTCTGATTCCCGCTTGGAGCGCGCGTAGTGCGCGCCATCGGGGAGCGGGGCGAGCGCGAGGTCCTCGTCCACCTTCGCGTCGCGATAGCGCGCGGACCCGCCGTACACCGCGACACTGCTCACGTGCACGAGCTTCGCGTGCGCGTTCGCGGCGGCCGCGATGGCGTTGCGCGTCCCTTCCACGTTCGTGCTGCGGTAGACCTCCCAGCCCCCCGACGCCGTGACGGCGGCGGCCGCATGGAAGACCACGTCGCTCCCGTCGGCGGCGGCGCGGAAGCGCTGCGCATCGAGCGTGTCGCCGGGCACGAGCGAGGCGCCGAGCTTCTCCACCCACTTGGCGCTCTGCGGCGCGCGCACCAGAGCGCGCACGTGCCAGCCGTCGGCGATGAGACGCTCGGTCACGTAGGCGCCCACCTGTCCGGTGGCGCCCGTCACGAGCGCGACGCGCACTAGAGCGGCATCGGGAGCGCGGACACCTTCGCGCTCACCTTTCCTCCGTCCCACTGCAGGGTGACGTCCGTGCCCACCTCGATCTCGCGGCGGATCATCCCCATCGCGACCGCGCCGAGTCGTGGCGAGAGCGCGCTCGAGCGCACCTCACCCACCTGCTCGCCCGTCGCCGCGAGTACCGCCGCGCCCTCGGGCGCCGGCTCCGATTTCCCCGCCATCAGGCCGCGCAGATGCTTGTTGACGTGCCCGCGGAAGTGCACGCGCGCCACGACCTCCTGGCCCACGTAGCATCCCTTCGTGTACGAGATCGCGTGCAGCGCGTCGAAGTTCGCTTCCTGCGGGATCGTCGAGTCGTCCATGTCGACGCCCCACTCCGGGCGCCCCGCCTCGATGCGCGCGATCTCCCACGCGTGCAGCCCCGCGGGCGTCGCGCCGAGCGCGAGGAGCGCCTGCCACGCCGGCGTGAAGGTCTCCGAGGGGACGAACAGCTCGTAGCCCTCGAGCTCGAGCTCCGGCGTGCGCGCGACGAGCGCGGGTTGCCCCGCGATGGCCGCCGGGAGATGCGCGTACATCGCGAGCGGCGCGAGCTGCTCGGCGGGGATCTGCGTGATCGCGGCGACGATGCGCCGCGCGTTCGCGCCGAACACCCCCACGCCGCGCAGCACCGGGGTGACGTCGCGGTGCGGGGCGAGCGCCGGGTTGATGAACTTCTTGATCATCGCGAGCCAGCCGGCGTACGCGCGCGGCGGCACGTCGATGAGGAGATGGTCGTCGCGCGCGAACACGCGGAGGTCCGCGACGATCTTCCCCTTGGGGGTGAGCGCCGCGGCGTAGAGGCCGCCGCCGGGCGTGAGCGCCACCACGTCGTTCGTGACGAGCCCCGTCACGAGCTCGGCCGCCTTCGCCCCCTCGATGCGCATGCGCCCGCGCGCACTGCGGTCCACCAGCATCGCGCCGGCGCGCAGCGCGTTGTACTCCGCCGCGATGTTGCCGTAGTGGAGCGTGACCGGGCGTCCCGCGATGACGCCTTCCGCGGGGAAGCTCCCGGAGAGGATGGAGCTGGCCGTCATGAATCCAACCTAGTGCTCGGGCGCGCGCGCGCGCCACCGTAGGACGCCCAAAGCAGCTCCACCGGATGGACCACACGGGTCTTGACTCCGGCGCGGAGGAGTCCCCCACCGATCTGCATCTGACAGCCGGGATTCCCCGTGGCGACGAGGGCGGCGCCGGACTCGGCGATGTGCGCGAGCTTGGGGGCGACCACGGCCTGCGCGAGCGCCGGCTGCTCCAGGTTGTAGATGCCCGCGCTGCCGCAGCATTGGTCGGCATCGGTGAGCGGCACGAGCTCGAGGCCTGGGATGGCGGCCAGTACGGCGAGCGGGGGCACGCTCACGCGCTGCGCGTGCAGGAGGTGGCAGGGCGCATCGTACGTGACGCGCATGGGGAACGCGGCGCCGGGCGCGGGGCCCGCCTCCGCCAGCAGCTCGGTGACGTCGCGCACTTTCGCGGCGAACGCGGCGGCGCGCTCGCGCCAGGCGGGATCGTCGGCGAGGAGGCGGCCGTACTCCTTCATCATCGCGCCGCAGCCGGCGGCGTCCACGGCCACGAACTCGGCGCCACTCCGCTCGAACGCGGCGATCTGCGTGCGCGCCATCGCGCGCGCTCCATCATGATGGCCGGCGTGCGCGTGGAGCGCGCCGCAGCACGCTTGGCCCGGCGCGTCGGTGATGACGTAACCGTTCGCGGCCAGCGCGCCCGCGCTCGCGCGGTGCACGTGCGCGAAGAGCCCGCGCATCACGCAGCCCGAGAGGAGCGCGATGCGGGCGCGTGCCGGGGCCGCGCTCGGTGCGCGTCGGCGCGAGGGCAGCGCCGGCTCGCTCGCCGCGAGCATCGCCATCGGGAAGCTCGCGCGCGCGAGGGCGCGTGGCAGCCCGGTGCCGCGCAGGAGGCGCGCGAGTGCCATCAGGGGCACGAACGCGCCAAGGTGCGCCACGAGCCAGAGGAGCACGCGCTCCGCCATCGGGCGCGCGCGCTCGGTGGCGAAGAGCGAGGCGCGCGCCGCCTCGAGCGACGCGCCGTACGGCACTCCGCTCGGGCACGCCGTCTCGCACGCGCGGCAGCCCAGACAGCGGTCGAGGTGCGACGTGAGCGAGGTATCCTCGAGCGAGAGCTCTCCGGCGATCGCGGCGCGCATGAGCACGATCCGTCCGCGCGGGGAGTCGTTCTCGTCGCCGGTGGCGAGATAGGTGGGGCACGCCTGCAGGCAGAAGCCGCAGTGCACGCACTGGTCGAGGCCACGGCGCGCGACGGCGAGCGGGGCGAGCGCGCCGGTCACGCGGCCTCAGAGTTCAGGATGCGGTGCGGATCGAACGCAGCGCGCGCGCGGCGTGCGAGGTCGGAGTGGAACGTCGGGAACTTCAGACCGAATTCACCGGCCCGACCCACGCGCTCAACGATCCCCACGTACCCGAGGAAGTCGAGGGCATCGTCCTTGACTTCCTTGAACTTGAGCGCATCGGGGAAGACCAAGCGCACCACGCCGCGACTCACCGTCGCGTGGGCGTACGCACCGGACACTTTCGCGCAACAGTCACGAGCGGTGCCCCAGAGCGCGGGGAGACGGCTCGGCCGCCCGGACAGGCGCTGCACCCACGCCTGCGGCGGCTCCGCCGCACGCAGGGCGCGCCAGATGTCGTCGCCGAGGGTGGTCACGGAGCTCACGGCCGCGAGCGCCGCGCGTTGCGCGCGCACGCTCTCGGCGTTGCCGCCGAGGCGAGCCAGGATCACGGTGCTCGCCCCCGCGCCGAGTCGCGCGGCGATCGCGGGGCTCAGGAGCTCGAGCGCCATCGGAGCGGCGTTCGCGGCGCGGATCTGTGCGAGCAAGGCGGCAAGCGGCTCCGGCGCATCGTCGCGCACGGCGATCGCGATCGTCTCTTCCGCCTCGGGGCGGGCGCGCAGGCGAACGGTCACCTCGGTGATCACCGCGAGCGTCCCCCACGAGCCCGTGAAGAGCCGCGTGAGATCGAAGCCCGCGACGTTCTTCACCACGCGGCCACCGGTGCGGATGATGGTGCCGTCGCCGGTCACCGCCTCGAGGCCGAGCACGAGGTCCCGCGGCGTGCCGAAGGCGTGCGCCAGCGGCCCCCACGACGCCGTCGCGACGGTCGCGCCGATGGTGCCGTCGTCGCTGCCATGCGGGTCGAGGGTGAGCCATTGCCCGTGCGCCGCGGTCGCGTGCGCGATCTCGGCGAGGCTCGTGCCGGCGCGCGCGGTGAGCGTGAGGTCGCCGGGCGTGTACTCCACGATGCCGCGCTCCGAGGCGACGGAGAGCGGCTGAGCATCTGCCGGCATGAGTCGCAGCCCATCGAGCCACGTTCCCGCGCCGACGATTCGCAGCGGAGTGTGGCGTGCTCCCGCCTCGCGCACGCGTTCCGCGATCGCCTGCGTGCTCACGCGCGCGCCGCCGGCGCCATCGTCCACTCGCGGCACGACCGCACCGGCACCACCTTGGCCGGATTCGCGCGGCGCGCGGGATCGAACACGTCGCGAAGCCGGCACTGCGCCTCGAGAGACTCCGGGGAGAAGATCATCTCCATGTATCCGACCTTGTCGAGCCCCACGCCGTGCTCGCCCGTGATCGTGCCCCCGGCATCCACGCACGCGCGCATGATCTCCCGCATCGCGGCATCTACCCGCGCCACCTCGTCGGGATCGTCGCCGTCGTACGGCACGTTGGGATGCAGATTGCCATCCCCCGCGTGGAACACGTTGCAGACGGTGATGCGATGCCGCGCCGCGATGTCCTGCACCTGGCGCATGATCTCGGGGAGCTTCGTACGCGGGATCACGGCATCCTGCACCATGAGCGCGCTCGCGATGCGCCCCATCGCGCCGAACGCCTTCTTGCGTCCTTGCCAGAGTTTCGCGCGCTCAGCCGCGTCGCGCGCCGTGCGCACGCCGCGGGCGCCGCACTCGCGGCAGATCCCCTCCACGCGCGTCACGTCCGCCTCGAGGCCGGCCTCGAGCCCGTCGAGCTCGATGAGGAGCACGGCGGCGGCGTCGCGTGGGTAGCCCGCGGCGTACACGGAATCCTCCACGGCGCGGATGGTCGGGCCGTCCATCATCTCGAGCGCAGCGGGGAGGATCCCGCTCGCGATGATCGCGCTCACCGCGCGCGCGCCATCATCGATGGACAAGAAGTCCGCAAGGAGCGTGCGCACCGCCTGCGGATCCGGCGTGAGCTTGACCGTGATCTCGTAGGCGATGCCGAAGCATCCTTCGCTCCCGACGAAGGCGCCGAGAAGATCGTAGCCCGCGTCCTCGCCGTCCGCGTTCCCGAGCGTGACGAGCGTGCCATCGGGCAACACCACCTTGAGCTCCACCACGTGGTTGAGCGTGACGCCGTACTTGAGGCAGTGCGGCCCGCCGGCGTTCTCCGCCACGTTCCCGCCGATCGTGCACGCGCTCTGGCTGGAGGGATCGGGCGCGTAGTGCAGATGGTGCGGCGCCGCCGCGCGCGTGAGCGCCGCGTTCACGACGCCGGGTTCCACTATGGCGAGGCGATCGACTGCGTCGATCGCCAAGATCCGGTTCAGCCGGTTGAGCCCGATGATCACCGCGTCGCCGGAGGCGAGCGCGCCCGAGGAGAGCCCCGTGCCCGCGCCGCGCGGCACGAACGGCCGCCCCGCCGCCGCGAGCGCGCGCACCACCGCGATCAGCTCATCGCGCGTGCGCGGGAACACGGCGAGCTTCGGCTCCGACTTGTGCGTCGGGAGCGCGTCCGCCTGGTACATGAGCAGCTCGTGCGGCCGCGAGACCACGCCGCGTTCGCCCACGATGCCAGCGAGCGTCTCCACCATCGGGTCCAAACGCTCACCCACCAACCCCGCCGTTCGCTGTTCGGTCACGATGCCAATCTATGATGCAGAACAGGCGGGAGACCAACGGTCCCCCGCCTGTCGTCACCGCGCCGAGCGCTCGCTACGCCGTCCAGAACCCGGACAGCGCCGCCCCGTCGGGACTCTCGCGCAGCTTCTCGAACGCGCGCTCCCGGATCTGCCGGATGCGCTCGCGCGTCACGCCCATGAGCGCGCCGATCTTCTCCAGCGTCAGCGCCTCCGAGCCCTCCTCGAGCCCGTAGTACAGATAGAGGATCTTCCGCTCGCGCGGCGTGAGGTACTTCCGGAACACGCGATCGATGAACTCGCGCATCAGCTTGAAGTCGGTCACGTCCTCGATCTCGATGCCGTCCACGCCCACGAACCGCTCGCCGAGCGTGCTGGCTTCGCGGTCGGAGCGATCGATCGGCGCGTCGAGCGAGACCTCGGTGGCCGACATCTGCTTGGACGACCGCACTTGCTCGGGGCTCTCTTCGATGAGCCGCCCGATCTCGTGGTCCGTCGGATCGCGCTTCAGCACCTGCGCGAGCACCGTCTCCGCGCGAGCGAGCTTGATGAGCTGCGAATTCTGATTGAGCGGGATCCGCACCGAGCGCGTCTGCTCGGCCAGCGCCTTCAGCACCGCCTGGCGCACCCACCACACGGCGTAGGAGATGAACTTCACCCCCTGGTCGGGATCGAACTTCTTTACCGCCTTGAGCAGGCCCTCGTTCCCGATGGCGACGAGCTCGCTCAGGTCGAGCCCGTGCCCCTGGTACTTCTTCACGTAGCTGATGACGAAACGCAGATTGGCGGTCACCAGCCGCTCGGCGGCCTTCTCATCCCCCTTCTGCGCGCGGCGCGCGAGCCGGCGTTCTTCCTGAACGTCGGTTATCAGCGGGAGTTTCTGTATGTCGTGGAGGTACTGGTCGAACGCGGTGGAAGGAGACGAACGAAAGAAGCCCTTGGACTTGCTCTCGGTGGAGCGTTCCATACGCGTCCGGTCCTGTGTGCGAGGTGGTGGAGCTCTGGGCTCCGTCGCCAGTGAGGACTTGCAGGGACGCGCACATTAATGCTGCCTTTCTAATCGGTCAACAGTGGCATTCTGACGCTGTCATCGCTCTTTCTTCGGGCGCAGACGCCAGCCCGTTGATGGATAAGCAGTTGGCGGCGCGGCGACTCGGTCAGCTTTGCGCCAGCACCGCCCGCACGTCGGAGTCGCGGATGGGAACGGTCCAGCCGGTATCGGCCGCCGCCATGGTCCCGATCCGTGCCGGGAGGGCGTATTCCACCACGCCGGCGCGCGATTTCTTGTCCGCGCGCGTGAGCTCGAGCACCCGGTCGAGGTCCATCCCGTTGGGCAGTCGCGACGGGAGCGACACCCCGTCCACGGCGGCGCGGATCGCTTGCGCGGTCCCCTTGGCCGCCACGCGCGACCGCTCGGCGAGCTCGGCTTCGAGCACCATGCCGATCGCGATCGCCTCGCCGTGCAGCAGCGCGTACGCGCTCGCGGCCTCGATCGCGTGGCCGAGCGTGTGGCCGAAATTGAGCACCTTGCGGCGCCCCCCTTCGCGCGCGTCTCCGGAGACGACCGCCGTCTTGATGGCGATCGAGCCGGTGAGGATGTGATGCATCTCGTCCCCCGCGGGGCGCGCGAGCGCCTCGGCGAGGGATTCGGTCACGCGGTTGAAGTAGTTCGCATCCGCGATCGCGCCATGCTTGATCGCCTCGGCGGCTCCCGCGCGCCGCTCGCGCTCCGGGAGCGTGCCGAGCACGGCCGGATCGGCGATCACCGCGGCGGGGTCGTGGAAGGCGCCCACCAGGTTCTTGCCGGCGGGGGTGTCGACCCCGGTCTTGCCGCCGATGCTCGCGTCGATCATCGCGAGGAGCGTGGTGGGCACCTGCACCACGGGGATGCCGCGCATGTACGTGGCGGCGACGAACCCCGCGAGGTCCCCCACCACGCCGCCGCCGAGCGCGAGCACCGCGCCATCGCGTCCGAAGCCGGCGGCGAGCATCGCGTCGGTGAGGCGCGCCCACTCCTCGCGCGTCTTGTGCGATTCCCCCGCGGGGATGGTGAAGAGATCGGTGCGCGCTTCGCCGAAGCTCGCGGCCGCGCGCGCGGCATACAGGGGAGCGACGTTCGTATCCGAGAGGATCGCCCAGCGGTGCGCCGGCACCGCGGCGCGCGCGATGGCGCCCGCGCGGTCGAGGAGTCCGCTGCCCGCGTGGATCGTGCAGTTGCCGAGCCGGAACGTGGCCGGCGTCACCAGGTGACTTCCGCCATCATCGCGAGGCGGTTGGCGAGGCGCGCGAGCACGAACAGGAGATCGGACAGCCGGTTGAGGTACACGATCACGATGGCCGGGAGCGTGACGCGCTCATCGTGCGCGAGCGCGATCACGCGCCGTTCCGCGCGGCGGCACACGGCGCGCGCGAGCTGCAGCGCCGCGCTCTTGGGCGTGCCGCCGGGGATCACGAACGCGGTGAGGGGCTCGAGCTCGGACTCCGCGCGGTCGATCTCGCGCTCGAGCTGCGCGATGCGGTCGTCGTCGAGCCGGGCCTTCCGGAGCTGCTCGCGCACCTTGTCGGGGTGCGGGGTGGCGAGGAGGGCGCCGATCGAGAAGAGGTCGCGCTGCAGGGGGGCAAGTACTTCGTCGATGCGCGGGAGGGGCGCCATGGAGCGCGCGAGCCCGATGGCCGCGTTGAGCTCGTCCACGTCGCCGTACGCTTCGACGCGCGCATCGTCCTTGCGCACTCGACCGCCGCCGAAGAGCCCGGTGTCCCCTTTGTCCCCGGTGCGGGTGTAGATCTTCACGAGCGCATCGCCTTCCACACGCGGCGCAGCCACGATTCGCGCTCGCCCACGCGGCGGAGGCCGTGCTTGAAGTTCGAGAAGCGCGTGTGCTCGCCCCCGGGCACCGACGGCGGCTGGTAGCTCGCCGGGAAGATGCTCGCGAGGTGCTCCTGCAACTTGTCCGGGGTGGCGATGACGCCCACCGATTCGCACCACTTGTCGAGCGCGCGCCCCATCGCCTGCGCGGTCGGCCGGCGCGCCGCGTCGCGGTCGAGCGCATTGGTGAGGATGTCCGCGAGCGCCGCGGGCACGCCCGGCTGCTGCTCGCGCACGTCGGGGAGGGGGCGCCACGTCACCTCATCGATGAGGAGCTCGGTCGCGTCCTCGTAGAACAGGGGCTCGAGGGTGAGGAGCTCGTAGAGCACCACCCCCATCGCGAACACGTCGCTCGAGCCGTCCACCTGCAGCGCGAGCAGCTGCTCGGGGCTCATGTAGTGCTTCTTCCCCATCATCAGCATGGGGGAGCTGTCCATCGGATCGATGCTCGTGCGCGCCTTCGCGATACCGAAATCGGCGAGCTTGATGTGGCCGTCCCACGTGGCCATCACGTTGTTCGGCGACACGTCGCGGTGCACGATGTCGAGGCGCCGCCCGTCGGGGTTCACGAAGTTGTGCGCGAAGTCGAGCGCCCGGCACACGCGGCTGGCGGTGTACGCCGCGATCACGTGCGGGAGGGGCTGGCCGAGCTCGCGATGCCGCTCGATCACCATGCGCAGCGTCGGCCCCTGGATGAACTCCATCGACATGTAGAACTGCCCGTCCACCTCGCCGAGCTGGTAGATCTGCACGATGTTGCCGTGCACGAGGTTGGCGGAGAGCTTCGCCTCGTCGATGAATAGCTGCAGCCAGGTCTTCTCCTTCGCGTAGTGCGGATGGATGACCTTGAGGGCGATGCGCTTGGAGAACCCCGCCGGCCCGAGGTGCTCGGCCTCGTAGACGGTGGCCATCCCGCCCTGCGCGATCTTGCGCACGAGGCGGAAAGCGCCGGCGTACTCCAAAACATTCTCGTCCGAGTGCATTATTCGTCGCCACTCCCTGGCCCGGCCGACTGCCGGGCATCCCATTCGCCGCGCGCATGCCGCACGAACCCACCGACCTCACCATCATCGGCGGAGGTCCCACCGGACTCTTCGCCGCCTTCTACGCCGGGATGCGCGGCATGTCGTCGCGCATCGTGGACGCGCTCCCCGAGCTGGGCGGGCAGCTGGTCGCCCTCTATCCCGAGAAGTTCATCTTCGACGTGGCCGGGTTCCCGAAGATCCTGGCCAAGGACCTGGTGCGCAACCTGGCGGAGCAGGCGATGCGCTTCGAGCCGGACATCCGGCTCAACCAACGCGTGGCCGCCCTCGAAGAGGACGGGAAACAGTTCGTGCTCGTCACGGATACGGACCGGTTCCCATCGCGCGCGATCGTGGTGGCGGCGGGCATCGGCGCCTTCTCCCCCCGCCGCCTCCCCGCGCCGAGCGCCGCCGAGTGGTACGACCGCGGGATCTTCGACCGCGTCACCATGCCGGAGCAGTTCCGCGGCCAGCGCGTGCTCATCGTGGGGGGCGGCGACTCTGCGTTCGACTGGACGCATCATCTGGTGGGTGTCGCGAAGGAGATCACGCTCATCCACCGCAGCGACCGCTTCCGCGCGCACGATGCCACCGTGCTCGCGGTGCGCGAGGCGGAGTCGGCGGGGAAGGTGAAGATCCACGTGTTCCACGAGCTCGAGCGCGTGGAGGGCACGGATGGCCGTCTCGCGCGCGCGGTGCTCAAGGACATCAAGGCGAAGACCTCCCATCCGCTCGAGGTGGACGCGATCCTCCCGATGCTCGGGTTCGTGAGCGACCTCGGCCCGATCGCCGAGTGGGGGCTCACGCTCTCGGGACACGAGATCGCGGTGACGAGCACGATGGAGACGGGACGCCCCGGCATCTACGCGGCGGGGGACGTCACGACGTACCCTGGCAAGCTCAAGCTCATCGCCACCGGCTTCGGCGAGGCGGCGACGGCCGTGAACCAGGCCGTGCACTGGATCTATCCCGAGAAGAAGGTCGCCCCCGGGCATAGCTCGAACATGGCCATCTTCGGGCAGAAGGAGGACTGAGTGCCGGCGCGCGCATGAGCCACATCCTCTGTGCCGCCGCCGACTCCGCCACGCGCATGAGCGTGGTGGTCGCTCTCGATGCCGCGGGCCACGCCACCGCGACGGCCGCCGACGCGGCCGGCGCCCTCGCCGCAATCGAGGCGCGCGAGCCCGACCTCCTGGTGCTGAGCGAGCAGCTCCCGGGGCTGGACGCCCTCGCGGTGTGCCGCGCGGTGAAGCTCAACCCGTTCACCGCGCGCATCCCGGTGATCATGCTCGTGTCGCGCTTGGACATCGAGCACACCGAAGCGGCGTTCGAGGCGGGGGCCGACGATTCGATGCTCATGCCCTTCGATCCGCGCGAGCTGCGGGTGCGCGTGGTCGCGCTCCTGCGTCTCGTGCGGCGGGAGGGGGACCGCAATCCGACCAGCGGGCTGCCGGGGGGGAAGGCGATCGAGGAGGAGATCACGCGCCGCGCGGCGCAGCGCGAGCCGTTCGCGATCTGCTACCTGGACCTCGACCACTTCAAGCCGTTCGCCGACACGTTCGGCTTCACCGCGGCGGACCGGGTGATCCGCGAGCTGGGTGCGGCGATCCGCTCGGCGGTGGAGGAGCGCGGGTGCCCGGGGGACTTCGTGGGGCACATCGGCGGCGACGACTTCCTCGCCGTGACCGGCGACGCGGCGGCGGAGTCCATCGCCCGGGAATGCGCGGCGCGCTTCGTCGAGGTCGCGGCGCGCGCGGTGGGGGAGGAGGCGGTGGCGCGCGGATGGTTCACCGGACTCGACCGCGACGGGAAGCCGCGCGAATTCCCCATCGCGCGCCTGTCGGCGGCGGTGCTGCGCGTGGACCCGGCGCGCTGGGTGAGCACGGGGCACATCGGCTCGCTCGCCGCCGAGGTGAAGCGGCGCGCGAAGCAGCGCGGGCCGGGCACCATCCTGGTGCAGGCTGTGTAACGCTAGTTTGAGGGGACCCGCGCAGCGGGGCCCGTCATCACCGAGGGTCGCATGGGAGTGGAGCGGACGGAGCGGACGCGAGGACGAGCGTCGCGCGGCGCGCGGAGCGTTGGCGCGGAGCGCGCGCGCGCGTGACGGGGCGACTCCTCGCCCTGCTCGCGATCGCCGGCGCCCCCGCGATCGCCGCCGCGCAGGGCGCCTCCTGCGACTACGGCGACCGCGAGGTCATGAAGGTCGGCTTCAGCGGCAACCACAAGTTCTCCGGAAGCGAGCTCTCGCAGGCGATCGCCACGCAGCCCACCTCGTGGTTCCGCCGCACCGCCGGCATCGGGCTCGGCGAGAAGCAGTGCCTCGATACGCTCGAGGTGCACCGCGACGCGCTCCGCATCCGGATCTACTACCGGCTGCGCGGCTACTACAACACCGAGGTGCACGACTCGGTGGTGGAGCTGAGCGCGAAGGCGGTGCAGGTGCGCTTCGCGATCGACGAGGGGCCGCCCACGATCGTGGACAGCGTGGCCATCGGCGGGCTCGACTCGATCGCGCGCCGCGTGCCGGTGCAGAAGCCCCTCCTCGCCTTCAAGGGAAAGGTCTTCTCGCGAGTCGCGCTGCAGGACGCGATCGACAGCGCGATCGTGGACCTCCTCGACCACGGGTATCCGTACGTCGAACGCCCGCTCACGGACTTCGCGGTCGATTCCACCGCGCACCGCGCGAGCATCTCCCTCACCTTCTTCCAGCGCTTCCACGATGAAGCGGGGCCGCTCCCCGCCGTGCCCGCGCGCATCAGCAGCGTCACGATTGAGGATGCCGGCGGCCCCGACTCGGGGGAGGTCGACCCGGAGACGGTGCGGAAGCTCCTCTTCCTGCGGCCCGGCAAGATCTACTCGCAGGAGGACATCGTCTCGAGCCAGCGCGAGCTGTACTCGTTGGAGCTCGTGCGCCACATGGAGATCACGCCGCTCCCCGACAGCGAGGAGCAGACCGACACGCTCATCGCCATGAGGGTGAGCTACGCCGCCGCGAAGCCGCACACGCTGCGCCTCGGCGCGGGCTGGGCCACGCTGGACTGCCTGCGCGCGCAAGGGCGGTACGCCGACCGCGACGTCTTCGGCGGCGCCGAGCGGTTCGACTTCAACGCCCGGCTCTCGCACCTCGGCCTGTGCACGAAAGAGGTGAAGGACGACCCGCTGAGCCAAGGGGTGAACTACTACGTGTCGGGGACGCTGCGGCTGCCCACGCTCTTCGGCCCCCGCAACCAGCCGTCGATTACGCTCTTCTCCGAGCGCACGTCGGAGTACAAGGCGTACCTGCGCATCACCCCCATCGGCGGCGTGCTCGCGTTCAATCGCGATCTCGCTCCGCGCGGGCTCCTCCCGGGTCTCCCCCTCACGCTCACGGCGCGCGTGGAGTACGGCCGCACCGAGGCGAACCCGGCGGTGTTCTGCCAGCTGTTCAACCTCTGCAGTCCGTCGGACATCGATAAGCTGACGCAGAACGATCTGCTAGTGGTGCTCGGAGCGGGGCTGTCGCACAGCACCACGGACAACCTGCTCAACGCCACGCACGGCTCGCAGCAGCACGTGGAATTCCGCTGGGGCTCCGCGCAGCAGGACTCCGGCGCGCCCAGCCACTGGACGCGTCTCTTGGGCGACGCGGGCGTGTACAAGACCATCGGCGCATCGGTGATCGCCGCGCGCCTGCAGATCGCGGGGCTCTTCAAGCCGTGGGGATTCCAGCCGGCCACGGAGTTTGTCCCTCCCGAAGAGCGGCTCTACGCCGGCGGCCCGAACTCGGTGCGCGGCTTCGCCCAGAACCTGCTGGGTCCGCTCGTGTACATCGTGGATAGCCTGCACATCGACAGCATGCCGGGTTCGGGGGGGAAGACGATCTACACCGTGAGTCCGAACAGCAAGGTGGAGCAGTTCTCGGCGACCGGTGGGAACACCCAGATCGTGGGGACGGTCGAGTGGCGGCTCACGATGCCGAAGCCCGCCAACGCGCTCCAGCTCGCCCTGTTCGTGGATGCGGGCTACGTGTGGAATCGCGGCGCGGTCATGGACTCCGCCGGTCACACGGTGCAGGTGAACTTCAGCGACATCAAGGTCACACCAGGGATGGGCGTGCGCTACTTTTCCATCATCGGGCCGATCCGCGTGGACTTCGGGTACAACGGATACGGCACCGGCTTCGGCGCAGCGTACTACTCGGGCGCGGACCAGATCCTGCGCTGCGTGAGCCCCGGCAACACCTTCGATCGCGGCATCGCCTCCACCGGGGAGACGTGCCCCGTGACCTACAAGCCCTCGCAGAGCAACTCGTTCTTCCGCCGCCTCACCTTCAACTTCAGCATCGGCCAAGCCTTCTGACCCGTGACGCGCCGCCGCCTCGTCGCCCTCATCAGCGGATCCGTGATCCTCGCCATCGTGCTGCTGGCGGTCACGGTGGTGCTGATGACGACGCAGACGGACTTCGGCCGCGCGCGCATCCGCCGTCTCGTCCTCGCGAACGCCGCGCTCGGGATGAAGGGGAAGGCGAAGATCTACATCGGGCGCATCTCGGGCTCGATGTTCACCGACCTCGAGGTCGACTCGCTGTCGATCTACGACGAGGAAGACTCGTTGTTCGTCGCGACCGGCCCGGTGCGCGTGACGTACGATCCGCGCGACCTGATGGACCAGCGCCTCCACTTCCACACCGTCGACATCACGCGCCCGCACATCAACTTGCGGCGCCACTCGGACGACACGTGGAACTTCCACCGCATCTTCCCCCCGTCCAAGCCGTCGCTCGCGCGGCGCGCGCGCGGGCTCGGCGACGACATCACCGCCGACAGCGTGCTGCTCCACGACGGGACGGTCGAGCTCACCGAACCGTGGGCCCCCGATGACTCGCTGAAGGGGGCGCGGCGCGACAGCGCGGTGAGGGCGGCCTTCGCGCGCGCTTGGCCCGAGGTGCACAACACCAAGGAGGGACTCAAGCGCACGCGCCGATGGACGAACTTGAACATCGACGCGCCGTGGGTGCGGATCGCGTACCCCGACAGCGCGGGGCAGATGATCCGCCTCGCGCACATGAGCACCGATGAGAACGATCCGCCGGTGCATTGGCGCGACCTGACCGGCACGGTGCGCATCCACGGCGACAGCGTGTGGGTGGCGCTCTCGCACTTCGCCATGCCGGCCACCTCCGGGAAGGCGACGGCGCGCATCTGGTGGGGCGGGGACAAGCCCGTGCAGATGGATGTGCGCGCGCAGGCGGATACGGTGTCGCTCTCCGATTTCGACTGGATCTACCCGCATCTCCCGCGCACCGGCGGCGGGCGCACGCAGGTGCTGGTGCGCAACGATCCGAAGAACCTCGCGGCGCTCGACTTCGCGCTCCGCGACCTCGACCTGCGCACCACCCAGTCACACCTGCGCGGCAACATGACGTTCTCCACGGGGTGGCCCGTGCTCGTCGTGAAGGACGTGGACGTGCGGCTCGAGCCGGCGGACTTCGACCTCCTGCGCACCTTCAACGGCGGCAGCTTCCCGATCGACTTCCAAGGGAACTTCACCGGGCGCATCTGGGCGGCGGGCGGGCGCGTGGACCGCTGGAAGGTGGACAGCGCCGACCTCACGTACCACGACCGCCACAACGCGGGGGCGACGTCGCACCTGAACGCCGATGGCGAGCTCGATCTCCTCGAGCCGTCGCGCACGGTGTTCCGCTCGTTCAACGTCGAGTTCGCGCCGCTCGACCTGCGCACCGTCACCACGCTCTTCTCCAGCTTCCCGCGGCTGCACGGGACCATCACGGGGAGCGCGACGCTCGACTCGCTATGGACCGACGTCCGCTTCCACGACGCCGACGTGACGCACACCGACGGCGGCGGCCCGCCCTCGCGCCTGACGGGCGCCGGACGCGTGACGTTCGGCGAGCGCAGCACGGTGTTCGACGTCACGCTCGACGCCGAGCCGCTCTCGTTCACGACGCTCGCGAACTCGTATCCGTCGATGATCCTGCGCGGCACGTTCACCGGACCCATCCGCGTGAAGGGGAGCAGCGATCATCTCGCCGTCGACTCCCGCCTCACCGGCGCGGCGGGGGTGATGACGATCGACGAGCTCATCGACTTCGACACGCTCGGCGGCGTGGGGGCCACGGGCACGGTGCGCATGGACGGGCTGGACGCGCGGCAGCTCACGCAGAACCCCTCGGTGCCCGCCACGCAGCTCTACCTCGCGATGCAGAACGACGTGCACGGCGACTCGCTCCCCACCACGACGGGCGTGATCGACGTGGCGGTGGACACCTCGCGCGTGGCGGAGGTGTACGTGCCGCACGCGACGGCGCACATCACCGTGGCCGGCGGGCACCTGCACGTGGACTCCATGGCCCTCAACTCCACGGGCGTGCGGGTGCAGGGATCGGGGATGCTCGGCGTGAAGGCGGGGGCGCGCGACACGCTGCGCTTCACGGCGGAAGTGGATTCGCTCGGCGGCCTCCGCTCGCTCCTCCTCGCGCCCGACAGCGAAGCGGGGGTGCTCCTGACGCGGGCGCGGCGCGATTCGCTCGCCGGCGCGCTCAGCATGACCGGGTACTTCGCCGGCTCGGTGGCCGATTCGTTCACGGCGAGCGCGACGTTCCTCGGCGAGCAGCTCGTGTTCGGCGGCAGCACCGCCGAGCATCTGGCGGGCGGATTCGACATCGGCGGCCTGCCGCACGCGCCCGGAGGCAGCCTGTGGATGCGCCTCGACTCGGCGCGCGTCGCGGGGGCCGCGTTCGACACGGTGCACACGGTGCTGACGCTGCGCGGCGCGGACTCCGGCGCGTTCTCCGTCGCGGCGGTGACCGTGCGGGGGGCGAACTCGCTGCGGGGCGGGGCGCGCCTGCACTACGCGTTCCGCGGCGACACCACGCGGATCACGCTGGACACGCTGGGGCTGCTCGCGGGGGAGCACACGTGGCGCCTCGCGCGCCGCGCGCATCTCGTGCACGGCCCGTGGGGAGACGCGCTCGATTCGCTCGTGCTGCGCGCGCGCGGTGGTGTGCGCATCATCGCCCGCGGCGACATCCCCACGAGCGGCGCCGGCAGCGCCACGCTCGTGGCCGACAGCTTCCCGCTCAGCGACCTCGGCGTGATCGCGCAGAGCGCCCAGCCGATCGGGGGCCTGCTCACCGGCGACCTGCGGATCACCGGATCCCGCGCCGCGCCCACGATGCAGCTCACCACGCGCTTCCGCGACGCGAAGTTCGGCACGCTCGCCTTCCCGTACTTCACCTTCGACGCGCAGTACGCGGAGCGGCGCCTCGCGACGCACCTTCTGTTCTTCGATCGCGGCCAGTCCGTGGCGTCGCTCACGCTCGATCTCCCCGCGGACTTCGCGCTGCAACCGGTGGCGGAGCGCTTCCCCGACCTCCCGATCTCGGGGCGCTTCACCTCGGACAGCGTGGACCTCGCCGCGTTCGCGGCGCTCTCCCCCGAGCTGAGTGAACCGATGGGGCGCGCCTCGGCGGACCTCGCGATCTCGGGGACGCTGCGGAATCCGCTCTTCGCGGGCGGCGTGCGGGTGCACGGCGGCGCGTTCGGACTCCCGCGCTTCGGCGTGCGGCTCACCGCGTTCGAGGCGGATCTGGCGCTCCAGCCGGGAGGACTCCGCATCGACACGCTCACCATGCAGAGCGGGAGCGTGCCCGGGAACTTCATGGCGATCACCGGGACCGTGCGCGCCCCCGACATGCTGGCCCTCATGAGCGACCGCCGCGCCGACACCGTCGACCTCACGATGCGCGCACGGAGCTTCCAGCTCGTCGACAGCAAGCGCTACGCGCGGATGGAGATCACGGACTCCATCCGCCTGCGCGGCCCCTTCCGCGCGGCCACGCTCACCGGGCGCGTCGCGGTCGACAAGGCGGACTTCTACATCTCCGATCTCTCGCGCCGGAGCGGCGTCATCGATCTGGACGATCCCGAGCTCTTCCCGGACTCGGCGGAGCTCGCCCGCGAGCAATCCTCCAACCCCATCCCCGCCGACGTGCGCGAGGCGATGCGCAACCTCAGCGTGCAGGACTTCAGCGTGAGCGTAGGCGACAAGGTGTGGTTGCGCTCGCAGGAGTCGGAGATCAAGCTCGGGGGCGCGGTCGTGATCCGCGGATCGGACTCGAAGCAGCTCGAAGGGAAGATCCTGGTGCAACGCGGCACGTACCGGCTCGATTTCGGCCTCGTGCAGCGCACGTTCCAGGTGGACAGCGGTTCCGTGTCGTTCTTCGGCGACGCCAGCCGCGCCGGCGCGCTCGACGTGTGGGCGTCGACGATCGTGCGCCAGGCCAACCGGCAGGGGGAGGACCTCACGATCTTCGCCCATATCGGCGGCACCACTGTCGCCCCGAAGTTCGATTTCTCCACCGGCGAGCACGTGGCGATGTCGCAGACCGAGATCTTCAACTACCTGATCTTCGGACAGGCCTCGCCCACCGACGTGAACAGCGCGAGCACGTATAATCCGTTCACGCGCGCCCTCTCGGCGAGCCTGGGCACGGTGATGGAGAGCGCGCTCTCGAACCAGCTCAAGCTCGTGGACCAGATCAGCATCCAGACGGGGAACCCGCAGCAGCAGGCCGACGCGCAGTCCGTGCTCGCGGGCTCGCGCATCGGCGCCGGGAAGCAGATCGGCGACAAGACCTACGTGTCGGCCAACGTCGGCCTGTGCTGGATCCAGAGCTCGTCGGCGAGCACCTCGTTCTCCCAGTCGCTCGGGGTGTCGCTCGAGCAGCAGCTGGGCACGCGCTTCTACCTCACGGCGAGCATGGAGCCGAGCTCGGCCGCGCTCCTGTGCAAGCCGGGCACCACCGACATCGGCAGCCATCCCCGCCAGTACGGGCTGGACCTGTTCCGCGAATGGAGCTTCTAGTGCGCGAGAAGGGGGCGCCGCTCGAGCGCTTCCGCCGGGTGGTCGAGGCGATGAGCCACGCCGTGGTGATCAGCGACCTCAAGCGCTGCGTGCGGTACGCGAATCCGGCGGCGCACGCGCTCTTCGGCGTGGCGCTGGGGGAGCTCGAGGGCTGCGCCGTGGATGACCTCATCCCGCCCGAATCCCTCCCCGAGGTGGCGCGGCGGCACGCGGCGGCGACCAAAGGGGAGCCGCAGCACTACGAGACGGAGGTCATCGGCCCCGGCGGCGACCGGCGCGTGGTCTCCGTGCAGAGCGCGCCCCTCGAGGAGGACGGCGTCATCACCGGGAGCATCGCCTCCCTCCTCGACATCACCGAGGAGAAGCGCGCGAACGATGCGCGCGCGGAGATCGACGCGCGCTACCACCGCCTCGTCGAGACCGCCGCCGACGCGATCTTCACCATCGACCGCGAGGGGCGCTTCACCTCGGTGAACAAGGCGATGGAGTTCGTGATGGAGCGCAAGAAGGAGGACCTCATCGGGCACCACTTCCACGAGATCCTCCACGGTCCCATGGGCGCGGCCGCCGCGCAGCTCTTCGAGCAGAACCTGCGCGGGAAGCGCGGCCGCGCGCAGCTCGCGTACCCGATGCGCAGCGGCGAGACGCGCTACGGCTCCGTCACCACGGCGCCGATCGTGGAGAACGGCCAGGTGACCGGGGGCGTCGGCATCATGCGCGACGTCACCGAGGAACGGCGCCTCGCCGACCAGTTGCTGCAGCGGGAGAAACTGGCCGCGATCGGACAGCTCGTGAGCGGCGTGGCGCACGAGCTGAACAACCCGCTGGCCGGCATCCTCGCGTTCGCGCAGCTGCTCGAAGGCGTGCCGCAGAGCGCGGAGGAACAGCGCGATGCGATCGCGACGATCCAGCGCGAGGCCAAACGCGCGTCGAAGATCGTGGCGAACCTCCTCCTGTTCGCGCGCCAGCGGAGCCCGGAGCGCAGCCCCACCGACGTGAACCAGGTGATGCGCGACACGCTCGAGCTCCGGCGCTACGTGCTGCGCACGCAGCAGGTGGAGGTCCTCACGCAGTTCGATGAGACGCTGCCGCGCACGTGGGCCGACGCCTTCCAGCTGCAGCAGGTGGCGCTCAACCTCCTCACGAACGCGGAGCAGGCGCTGCGCGCGCACGACGGCGCCCGGTGCATCACGCTCGCCACGCGCATGCACGACGGGCTCCTCGAGATGAGCGTGAGCGACACGGGCCCCGGCATCCCCGCCGCGCAGCTCGACCAGGTGTTCAATCCGTTCTTCACCACCAAGGCGGTGGGCGAAGGCACCGGCCTCGGGCTCGCGATCTCCGACGGCATCGTGCGCCAACACGGCGGCACGATCCGCGTGGAGTCGCGCGAGGGAGCGGGGGCGACGTTCACGATCGTCCTCCCGTTCCAGCCGCCGCCCGCCGTGGCGAGCCCGGCCCCCGCGCCGGCCGCCGAATCGCCGGGCCCCCCCGCGAACTTCCTCCTCGTGGACGACGAGCCCGCGATCCGCGCCGCCCTCGCGATCCACCTCCGGCGCTCGGGGCATCGCGTGGACGTCGCGGAGAGCGGGCGCGAAGCGCTCGTGAAGCTCACCCATCGCCGGTACGATGCGATCTTCCTCGATCTGCGCATGCCCGACATGTCGGGGGTCGAGCTCTACGCGCGCCTGCGCACGGACGACCCGGCGCACGCCGCGCGCGTCGTCTTCGCCACCGGCGACGTGGACGCCGACGGCGCGCGCGAGTTCCTGCGCGCGGCCGGCCGCCCCTTCCTCGCGAAGCCCTTCGAGCTGGCCGAGATCTCGGAGCTCCTCACCCACGTGGCGCGTGATGCGTGAGGCGGTCCCGTCGTCCTTCTCATGGCACCGGACCCGCGCACGGAGGATACGGCGATGACCGAGCTGAAAGAGCACGACGGCATGATCTGCCGCGCCTGCGGACGGGAGGAGCGCGCCACCGAAGGCTATCCCTGCGCCGACTGCGGCACGTTCATCTGCTTGATCTGCTCCTTCCGCGGCGTGACGCTCTGCGCCGAGTGCCAGAAGAAGCAGAAGGGCGCGGCCCCGGCGCAGTGACCGCCGATCTCTCCGCCGTCGGATTGCGCGTCGGCCACGCGTCCGATGCGGCGGGGGCGACCGGCGTGACGGTGATCCGCGGCGACGGTCCCTTCCGCGCCGCGGGGGCGGTGCTCGGCCGCGCCACGGGCACCCGCGAGCTCGACGCGCTCTCGCCGCATCACCTCGTGGACCGCATCGATGCCATCGTGCTCACCGGCGGTTCCGCCTACGGGCTCGGCTGCGCGGATGGCGTGATGCGATGGATGGAGGAGCGCGGCCGCGGATTCGACGTGCGCGTGGGCGTAGTGCCCATCGTTCCCGCAGCGGTGATCTTCGACCTCGGCCCGCTGGGTTCTTCCAAGGCGCGTCCCACGGCGCAGATGGCCTACGATGCCTGCGACCGCGCCGCCGCCGTCTTCGACGAGGGGAGCGTCGGCGCCGGCACCGGCGCCACGGTGGGGAAGGGCGCCGGGATCGAGCGCGCGATGAAGGGCGGGCTGGGCGCGCACGTGGAGCGCGCGGGGGACCTCGCCGTGGCCGCGCTCGCGGTGGTGAACGCGCTCGGCGACGTGCGCGATGCGCGGGGCGCGATCCTCGCCGGCGCGCGCGCGGACGGCGGCGGCTTCGTGGACGTGGCGGGGGCGCTCGCGCGCGGCGCGGCCGCGGGGCCGCGCGCGCCGGTGGGCAACACCACGCTCGCGCTCGTGGCCACGAACGCCGCGCTCTCGCGCGTCGCGCTCGCACAGGTGGCGCGCGCCGCGGAGGCCGCGCTCGCGCGCCGCATCACCCCCGTGGGCACCACGTTCGATGGCGACGTGATCTTCGCCGCGGCGCCGCTCGCGGGCCCCGATGCGGCGGCGGTGCAGGTGGAAGTGCTCGCCGTGCGCGCGCTCGAGATGGCGGTGGAGCGTGCCGTGCGCACCGCGAAGGGACGCGACGGCGTCCCCGGATTGGCCGACTAGCTCATCATCGATCCGCCGGGCATCGGCGCCTTCGCGTCGCGCGCGTGCAGGCGGAGCTCGGCCTGCTTCTCGCCGTCCAAGTGGATCGTCATCGTGAACGTGCCCGCCATGTCCAGCGGGAGGTCGAGCGGCATGATGAGCGGCAGGTCGATCTCCGTCACGCCGGGGGGCGGCGCCGCGATCTCGAGCTGACCGGTCGAGCCGAGGAGCTCCTTCCCCTGCGGGCTCGTCCACGAGAAGGTGAGCGCGTGCGGGCCCCCTTCCGTGCGCGCCCCCTTGATGCGCACCACGAGATGCGCGCGCGCGTGCACGCTCGGGAAGGCGGGCACCTGCACGGCGTCGAACACGCCCAGGATGTTGAGCTTCCCCTCCTGCGAGATGTTGGCGCCGTCGGCGAAGAGCGCGAAGGAGACGTGCATGGGCGGGAAGCTACCGGCGGTCCGCGGGCGCGACTAGGCGCTGTCCCGCGGTGCGCGGAGCGTCTAGCTTTCGCGCATGACCGCGCAGGCCGAGGATCCCGCCGCGGCGCCGGCGTACGAGCGCAGCGTGCCCGGCGCATCGCTCACCGACCTGCTCCTGGTCGCGATGAGCTTCATCTGGGGGATCAACTACTCCGTCGTGAAGTTCGGCACCTCCATGGTGGCGCCGCTCGCGTACAACGCGGTGCGCATCACGATGGCGGCGGTGGCGCTGCTCCTGCTCGTCGCGTGGACGCGGCGCGCGTGGCCCGCGCGCCGTGATCTGCTCACGCTCCTCGCGCTCGGCGTGCTCGGGAACGGCGTCTATCAGATCCTGTTCATCGAAGGCGTGTCGCGGTCGCGCGCGGGGGACGCGGCGCTCGTGCTCGCGGCATCGCCCGCGTTCATCGCGATCCTCGGGCGCGCGCTCGGCGTCGAACGCATCTCGGCGCGCGGCGCCGTGGGCATCGCGCTCTCGCTCGCCGGGATGGCGTTCGTGGTGTACGGCCGCGAGCTGGCGGGCGAGGGGGGCGACCGCACGACGCTGCTCGGCAATCTCCTGGTGCTCGCGGGATCGCTCGCGTGGGCGCTCTACAGCGTGCTCCTCAAGCCGCGCGCGGACCACCTGGACGTGCTGACGATCTCCGCGTTCACCATGGTGGGCGGCGCCATCGTGATGCTCGCCGTGGGCGCGCCCGCGCTCGTGCACACGGACTGGAGCTCGGTGGACGCGCGCACCTGGGGGGCGATGCTGTACAGCGGGCTCTTCGCGCTGGTCGTGGCGTACCTGTTCTGGTATCGCGGCGTGCAGCGGCTGGGACCGACGCGCACGGCGATGTACTCGAACTTGCAGCCCGTGATCGCGCTCGGCGCCGCGTGGGCGGCGCTGGGCGAAGTGCCGACGCCGTGGCAGGCGATCGGCGCCGGCACCATCATCGCCGGCGTCGTGCTCACGCGCACGTGAGGGGGCCGTGAAGCTCGTCCTCTTCGACATCGACGGCACCATCCTCTGGAGCGACGGCGCGGGACGGCGCGCCATGACGGCGGCGCTCGAGGAATTGGCCGGGGGCGCGGGTCCGCCGGACTACCGCTACGACGGGCGCACCGATCCGCAGATCGCGCGCGAGATCATGCGGCATTTGGGCGTGGAGGAGGAGCGGATCGGCGCGCTCATCCCCGTGCTCCTGGAGCGCTACCTCGTGCTCCTCGAGTCGGAGCTGCGCACGCGCACGCTGCGGCTCTTCCCCGGCGTGGTGGAGCTGGTGGACCGCCTCGAGCGGGAGCGCGGCGTGGTCCCGGGATTGCTCACCGGCAACGTGCGCGCAGGAGCGGAACTCAAGCTGCGCGCAGCGGGGCTCGATACCTCGCGCTTCCGGGTGGGGGCGTTCGGCTCGGACCACGCGGAGCGTCCGGCGCTCCCGGCCATCGCGCAGCGCCGCGCGCGCGAGGCGCTCGGCGCCGACGTCGCGGGGCGCGACATCTTCGTGATCGGCGATACGCCCATGGACATCGCGTGCGGACGCGGGATCGGCGCGCGCGCGATCGCGGTGGCCACGGGGCACTACGCGGCGCACGAGCTCGCCACGCACGCGCCCGCGGCGGTGTTCGAGACCCTCGCCGACACCGACGCCGTGATGGAGGTGATCGCCGGTGCCTGACGCCGGTCCGCTCACGGTGACGGCCACCGGGCTCCTGCGCGGGAACGAGCTCTCCGGGGCCGCGAGCGTGACGCTGCGCGGGGACACCGTGGAGCTCGTGACGCGCGCGGCGCGCTATCCGCTGTCGCTCTCGGCGATCGCGGGGGCGCGCGCGCTCGAGAGCGGCGCGATCGAGATCGCGCTCACCGACGGCGACGTGGTGACGCTCTTCGCGGGGATCAACGGCGCCGGCACGCTGCGCGCGCTCGCGGACGAGCTCCTCGTGCGCGCGTGCACGATGCCGGAACTCACGCGCGGGCTCCGCGCGCTCGGCTCGCCCCGCGCGGGGCCGGGCATGGAGCACGACCGCTTCTTCAAGCCGCTGCTCGAGGCGCGCCGCGGCGCGGCGCGCGCCACGCGCGCCGACGGCGTGCGCCTGGCCTTCGATGCGGCGTCGATCCGCGCCGCCTTCGTGCGCCGGCTCCGCGAGATGGCCCACGAGCGGCAACCGCACGATCCCCCCGAGCGCCGCGCGCTCGAGGCGGAAGCCGTGGACGCCGCCGCGCCGCTCTTCTTGGCGATCGCGGACCTCGAGGATGCGCAGAAGGCGCTCGATGCGGCCGTCGAGCTCGACCGGTTCGCGCGCTGGCGCGAATGGACGCAGGCGCTGCAGCGCGTGTTCGAGCGCGCCGACGAAGCGTGGATGGATGTCCGCGAGATCTTCGGCCGCGCGCCCGCGAGAGTGGCGGCCTGGCGCCGGCTCTTCCACCGCCGCGACGAGGCGGACGCGTGATCGCCGGCGTCGGACTCGACCTCGTGGACATCGCGCGCGTGCAGCGGCTCGTGACCGCCAAGGGGGAGCGCGCGCTCAAGCGGCTCTTCACCCCCCGCGAATCCGAGTACGCGGCGTCGCGCCCGCGCCCCTTCCTGCATCTCGCCGCGCGCGTCGCCGCGAAGGAGGCCACGTTCAAGGCGCTCTCCGCGGCCGACGGCGCGCGCGGCATCGCATGGCGCGAGATGGAGGTGGTGGCCGGCGGCGACGGCCGCCCCGCCCTCGCCCTCCACGGGCGCGCCGCGGCGTGCGCCGCCGCGCTCGGCGTGACGCACATCCATCTCACGCTCTCCCACAGCGAGACCACCGCCGGCGCCGTGGTGGTGCTCGAGCGCGGCGCCCAGCCCGCGAGCGCGCGGCACTGAGCCGCGCGGCGGCGGGAGGGGCTTCCCGAGCACGGCGCGCGGTTGCAACATCCTGCCGGCGCGACACGTATCGTCGAGCGGTGGGATGCCGGCCGGCCACCATCCGCCCACAATCCAACGTCACCCCGAGGTCCTGATGAGCCAGAACGTCCGCCCCATCCGAACCGCGATCGCCACGCTGGCCCTACTCTTCGCCATCCCTCCCGCGGCACACGCCGCCGCGGCGCCGCGCGACTCCCTCGCCGGCGTCGTGAGCGATACCGCGGCGCAGCCCATCGACGGCGCGCTCGTGACCGTCGCCGAGCTGCAGCGCTCGGTGCACACCGACAAGGCCGGACACTTCGCCTTCGCCGACGTCGCGCCGGGCCGCTACACCGTGATCGTCGCGCGCATCGGCTTCGGCACGGTGAGCCTCCGCGCCGTGGTGCCGCTGGACACGCCGCTCGCGTTCACGATGCACGTCTCGCCGCTGCGCCTCGCGCCGGTGACGGTCACCGCCACACGCGCGCCGAGTCTCGCGCTGCATTCGCCGCTGCCGATCTCCGACGTGGGCCCCGACCGGCTCGATCGCGATGAGTCGGTGTCGCTCGGGCATGCACTCGACGGGCTCGCCGGAGTGCGCGACATCACGACGGGCCAACAAGTGGGCTCGCCGGTGATCCGCGGTCTGTCCGGGCCGAGCATCCTCGTGCTCGATGGCGGGCTGCGCCTCGAGGATTACTCCTGGAGCACGGAGGATGGGCCGAGCGTGGACCCGAAGCTCGCGCAGAGCGTCGAAGTGATCCGTGGACCGATGAGCGTGCTCTACGGGAGCAACGCGATCGGCGGCGTGATCAACGTGTTGCAAGGCGCGGTCCCCGACGCGATCGGGAGCGCCTCCTTCACGCGCGTGGGCGGCGATCTGTACACCGCGACGAACAACGGCGAGTTCGGCGGGATCGTGAACGTCGAGGGGGCGAAGGATGCGTTCGGATGGCAGGCGACGCTCATCGGCCGCACGGCGGGCAACTTCCACACCCCCACCGGGAATCCGCAGACGCCCACGGGCGACATCTACGACACCGGCTACTACTCCGTGAACGGTGATGTCGCAGTCGGCCTCAAGGGAGAAGACGCGAGCGGCAGCGTGCGCTACACACACTACGGCGGACAGTTCGGCCTCCTCGACGGTCCGCCGGTGCCCGACGACAACACGAGCGGACCCCTCCGCGTGCTCTCGGACGACCGCTTCCAGGCGACGGGGAACCTCAATCTCTCCTCCACCGCGCGACTCGAGGCGAAGGCGCAGTGGCAATCGCACTCTCTGCAGGAGCTCGTGGGCGACAGTCGCGTGGGCGATGATCCGCCGGAGATCGACCTCCGCCTCACGACGTGGACGGGGGACCTGCTCCTCCATCACGTGCAAGGCGAGTGGCTCACCGGCACCGTCGGCATCTCCGGGATGTACCAGACGAATGGCACCTTCGGGCAGGATGCGCTCATCCCCGCGGCCACCACGACGGATGGCGCCCTCTACGCGTTCGAGCAAGCGACGAAGGGGCAGTGGAGCTTCCTCGTAGGCGTGCGCGGCGACGCCGGTCAGATCAAGGCGCAGGACAACGCCGACCTCGGACTCAGCGCACAGACGCGGGGCGCGAACGCCTTCACGGCGGATGCGGGCGTCGTGTACCGGCCGCTGGATCACATGGCGGTGTCCGTGAACCTTGGCCGCGCGTACCGCTCGCCCACCCTCCCCGAGTTGTACTCGAATGGCGAACTCCCGGCGGAGGGCATCTTCGTGATCGGCCTGCCGACGGCCGTGCCCGAGGTGAGCCTCGACCTCGACGCGAGCATCCGCTGGGAGACGCCGAAGCTGCAAGCGGGAATCTCCTTCTACCGGAATTCGGTGGACAACTACCTCTACCTGGCCGCGACGGGGGACAGTACCCCCGTCACTGAGGATGACGGGAGTGTGGACACGCTCGCGAACTATCAGTACACGCAGACGTCGCACGCCACGCTCAGTGGCGTGGACCTTTCGGCGGAATGGGCCGCGATGCCGATGTGGACGCTGCGCGGGCGCTACGACATCGTGCGTGGCACGAACGACGCCACAGGCCAACCGCTCCCGCTGATGCCGCCGCCGCGGCTGGACCTTTCGGCGGAGTGGCACACGGTGCGCGGCATGCCGGCGTTCGTGATGCTCGGGACGCACATCTTCTGGGAGCAGACGCGGCTGAGTGAATTCGACGTGCCGACGGCGGGTTACACGCTCTGGGAACTCGGCGGCGGCTTCGGCTTCCACTCGTGGGGGCGCGCGATGCAGTTCGAAGTGCGCATGACGAACCTGTTCGACAAGACGTATGAGGACTACCTCAGCCGCTACAAGACGTTCGCGTACGGCCCGAGCCGGAACGTGATCTTCAAGCTTTCGATGCCGATGATGTAGCGCGCGCAGCGGCTGCCGCGCCGCTCGCGCGCGGCAGCCGCTTGAGGAGCTTCGTGAGCAGGTGGATGTACTCGTCGAATTGTACGTAGATCGCGTGGCGCGGCGTGCCCAGGTACCGCACGCCGCCGCGCAGATCGGGATGCGCCTCGCGCCGCAGCGCATCGATCCACGCCACGCTCCCGGGGTCGTGCGCCTTCGCCGCGAGGTAGCGCGCCACGAGCTCGGCCTGCTTGCTCACCACGGGATAGGCCGCGCCGTCGGTCTCGAAGAGTCCGATCACGAACAGGTCATCGTAGGCGCGCGCGAACACGTTGATCCAGAGCCCGCTCACCCCCGCGCCGAGCTGCACGCCGCCGGCCGTGAGGAAGGGCACCGCGTCGCGATATCCCGTGGCGTACACGATCACGTCCACGGGCTCGCGCGTGCCGTCGGTGAAGCGCACGTGCGTGCCCTCGAGCGCGGCGATGTCGGGCTTGATGGAGACGTCGCCGTGCTGCAGCGCGAGCACGAGCTGTGAGCTCACGATCGGATGCGTCTCGAGCACCTTGTGATCGGGCTTCGGCATGCCGAAGCGGGTGAGGTCGCCCACGAGGAGGCGCAGCAGGAGCGAGAGCGCCGGCTGCGCGATGCGGGGCGGGATGTGCGGGCCGCTGCGGAAGAACGCGTCGGTGGGCTGCCCGAAGATGTGCTTCGGGAGCACGTAGTAGCCGCGCCGCACCGAGAGCATCGCGCGCGTGCCGCGCGCGGCCGCATCGCACACGATGTCGCAGCCGGAATTCCCGGCCCCCACCACGAGCACGCGCTTCCCGTCGAACAGGCTCGCGTGGTGATAGTCCTTGGAGTGGAGCGCGGTGCCGGTGAACGTCCCGGGGTACGCGGGCATCGCGGGCTCCCACTGATGCCCCGGCGCGGCGATCACCGCGTCGTACGTGCGGGGCGCGGCGCCGCGGAGCGTCACCTCCCAACCGCGCCCCACGGGCGCGACGCGCTCCACCACGGCGCCGAAGGTGATGCGCTCGCGCAGCCGGAACCGGTCCGCGAACGCGAGGAGGTACGCGTGGATCCGCTCACGGCTCGGGTAGTCGGCGTAATCGTCGGGCATCGGGAAGTCGTCGAACGCCGACTGCGTACGCGAGCTGATGAAATGCGCGCTGTCGTACATCGGGGTGCCGGGATTGGTGATGTCCCAGATGCCCCCCACGTCGCGGTGCCGCTCGAGCACGTCGTACGCCACCTCGTTCTCCTGCAGCGCCCGCGCCGCCGCGAGCCCGCTCGGGCCGGCGCCGATCACGCACACGCGCGCGCTCACTGCAGCCCCGTGAGGATCGCGAGGTAGATCGCGACGAGCGCCCCCGCCGCGAGGAGCCCCGTCACGGGGAGCACCACTCGTATCCAGCGCGGATACGTGACGCCGGCGGACGCGATCACCGCCATCATGGCGCCGTTCGTCGGCGTGAGCAGCTCGCAGAGCCCCGCTCCCGTCTGATACGCGAGCACCGTCACCTGCCGCGACATGCCCAGCAGGTCGGACACCGGCACGAGCACCGGCATCGTGAGCGCGGCCTGCCCGCTCACGCTCGGCACGCCCACGTGGATGAGCGCCTGCACCCCCACCATGCCCGCCGCGCTCGCGACGAGCGGGAGGTGCGCGAGCGGCGTGAAGAGCGCGTACACGATCGTGTCCATCACGCGCCCCTGCTGCAGCACCACGCTGATCACGCGCGCGAACCCGATCAGGAGGCTCGCGTAGGCTACCTGCGCGAATCCGTCGGCGAAGCCCTCCGAGGTCCCCTTCACGCCCAGTCCGCCCACCAGCCCGACCACCGTGCCCATCGCGAAGAAGAGCGCGCCCATCTCCTCGAAGCCCCAATCCCAGCGCGTCACGCCGGTGATGAACACGCCGAGCGCGACGAGCGCCAGCACGCCCGCGAGCTGCGTACGCCGCGCCGATGCGGCCGGCGCGCGCCCTTCCGCGCGATGCGCCGCGCCGCGCGTGCGCATCGCATGGCGCATCGTGGCCGCGATCCAGAGCGCCATGGCCAGGAGGAGCATCACGAGCCGCGGTCGCCACCCCGAGCCGGGCGGGATCCCCGCGAGCCGCTGCGCGATGAGCGCCTGGAACGGATTGAACGGACTGAACGCCGATCCCACCATCGCGGCGCCCGCGCTCATCAGCGCGGCGGTGAGCGCGTCGAACCCCACCCCGCGCACCACGATCAGGAGGAGCGGCATGAGGGCGATGATCTCCTCCTGCATGTTCTCCACGGCGCCCATCGTGCCGAAGAAGAGGCACATCACCGGCACGATCAGCACCTCCCGCGAGCCGAGTGCGCGCGCGAGCGCATCGAGCGCGCGCTGCAGCGCCCCCGTGCGGTCGAGCACCACGAGCGCGCCCCCCGCGAGGAGCACGAAGAAGATCACGTCCGCGCCCTTCTCGAGCCCCACGGGGATCGCCACGAGCATCGCCGTCATCGTGACCGGCGCGGGCTCCACGCGATGGTAGGTGTCGTTCACCACCACGGAGCGCTTGGTCACCGGGTCGTCGCGCCGCTGGTACTCGCCGGCGGGGATGATCCACGTGAGCGCGGTCGCGAGGACGATGCCGCCCACGAGCAGGGCCAGCGGGTGCGGAAGGCTCGGGAGTCTCATGGGGCGGAATGTGGGGATGAACGGAAGCCGCGGGGAGGCGCCACGCCGGGCGTCACGCCGGCCGTCACGCCTGGCGTCCGAGCCCGAAACGGAGCGCCACGCGGTCCGCCGCGAGCGGGCCGCCGTGCCCCACGTAGATCCGGCGTGCGCCGGCGGCGAGCACGGTGCGAAGCGAGCGCATCATGTCGCGGTCGTCCTCCTGGAAGTACGCGACGTTCGGCACGCCGCGCCGCACGAGCCCCGCGAGATAGCCGCCCATGATGAGGTCCCCGACGAGGGCGTCGCCCTCGGGGAGGAGGAGCGAGATGGATCCCGCGGTGTGGCCCGGCGTCTCGATCACGCGCCCGTCGATGCCGAATTCGCGCAGCGCGCGCGGGCCGTCGAGCACGAGGTCGGGGTTCGTCGGCTCGCCGCGTCCCGTCTGCACGATCGGCGCGGCGAGTCGCGCGATCCAGCCCGTGGGCCGGAGCGGGGCGTTGTGTCCCATGCGCAGCATCTCGGCGTCGAGCGAGTGGATCGCGATCGGCGCTCCCGTGCGCCGCCGGATCTCGCCGCTGCTCCCGGTGACCGCGAGGTGGCCGTGCGTGAGGAGGATCAGCGCGAGCGTGTGCGGCTCGACGCCCTTGTTGCGGACGGCGGCGAGGATGCGGTCCGTCTCCCCGACGCTCCCGGCATCCACGAGGATGGGCCGCTCGCCGCGCACGAGATACGCGTTGGAGCGGCTCAGCCGGAGCGTATGAACCGTCGACATGCGTGCTAGAGGATGGGGCGTCCGGCGCGCGCTGGCAACCGCGCGCCGCGCCCTGCAGCTTCTCCCGATGCCCGACGCCGCGAAGACCGCCGCCTCGATCTCCGCGGTCGAAGCCCGCTCGCGCGAGCTGCGCCGCGATGTGGGCGTCGGCGCGCTCGTGCTCACGCAGATCATGTACGTCGTGGGCACCGGATGGGTGGGCACCGCCGCGAAGCTCGGCCCATCGCACGTCACCTTCTGGCTCCTCGCGATCGCGCTCTTCTTCCTCCCGCAGGCGGCGGCGGTGATCTGGCTGAACGGGCGGATGCCCCTCGAGGGGGGCCTCTACCAGTGGGCGAAGCTCGGCTTCGGCGAGCGCGCCGGGTTCCTCACCGCCTGGAACCTGTGGGTGTACACCCTGCTCATCCTGTCGGCGTTCGGGCTGATCGTGGCGTCGAACCTCGCCTACGTGCTCGGCCCGCGCGCGGCCGCGTTCACGCGCACCAACGCGTACGACGCGCTCGTGACGGTGTGCGTGATCGGGAGCGCGGCGGCGCTCGCGGGGGCCGGACTGCGCGTGGGGAAGTGGGCGCAGATCGTGGGCGGCCTCGCGCAGCTCGCCGCGTTCGCGACGGTGATCGCCGCGCCGCTCGCGGCGCGCGCGCGCGGCGCTCCGGTGGACGGCACGTCGGCGACGTTCGCGCTCCCGGCGCTCTCCCTGCTCTCGCTCAACATCTTCGGCAAGATGTCCATGGGCGCGTTCAGCGGCCTCGAGTACGTGGCGATCATGGCCGGCGAGACGCGCGACGCGGCGCGCGCGATCACGCGCTCGGTGCTCATCGCGACGCCGGTCATCGGCGTGCTGTTCATCGCCGGCACCGCGAGCGTGGTCGCGCTCGTGCCGCGCGCGGGGATCGATCTCATCGCCCCGGTGCCGCAGACGCTGGCGGCGGGCTTCGGCGCGAGCGGCGCCGTCGCGCTGGGCGTCACGTCGCTCCTCATCCTGCGGCACCTCGGCAACGTGAACTTCATCTTCGCCGGGAACGTGCGGCTCCCGATGGTCACCGGCTGGGACGGGCGGCTCCCCGCATGGTTCACCCGCCTCACGCCGCGCTCGCGCACGCCGCGCAACGCGATCGCGTTCGTGGCGGTCGCGATCGTGGCGTTCTCCCTGCTGGGACTCACGGGGGCGGGGCAGCAGGAGGCGTTCCAGCTCCTCGACAACGCCGGCGGCACGCTCTACGGCCTCACCTACCTCGTGATGTTCGCGCTTCCGCTCCTCGCGCCGCGGCGCCTCGGCGCGCCGCCCCCCTGGTGGCTGCGCGCCGCGGCGGCGAGCGGCTTCGCCGTGACGGCGCTCTACTGCACGCTCAACGTGTTCCCGATCATCGACGTGCCGAACGCCGCGGCGTACGCGGCGAAGATCATCGGCGTGATCGTGCTCACCAACCTGGTGGGCATCGCGCTGTACGTGGCCGCGGCGCGCGGCGGCGGCAGACGAGGCGGATAGTGGCGAGTGGGGAACTGACGGGACTCGATGGTCGGGAGTCGATGAGGCATGACAACGATGGTGTTGGTCCAGTGCGCGGGGACGAGCTCGTGCACTTGACCAACACCATCGTTATTGTTCCGCATCGACTCCCGACCATCGAGTCCCGTCCGTTCCCCACTCGCCAGTATCTGCTCATAGATCACGCCCGGTTGAAGCGCGCCTACGGCGCCGGCGGATTCGGCACGAACGCCCACCGGGCGAACACGGTGGCGCTCACCACGATATCCCCGCTCAGGATCGGCGTCTCGACGCTCGCGCGCGCGAAGCCCATCTGCCCGCCGAGCGGCATCGGGCGCGCCGCCTGGGTCGAGACCATGATGAGCGGGCCCAGCGTGCCCCCCATCGCCTTCGCGAGCGTCGTCGCGTCGGCCTTGGCCTGCGCGGCGGCGTCGGCGAGCGCCGCGCGGCGCGCGTCCGCGGTGTTCGACGCGTCGAAGCTCACGTTGCTCACGTTCGTCGCGCCGCGCGCGAGCGCGGCGTCGATCACCGCGCCCACGCGGTCCAGCTGCGTGATCCGCACGGTGATCGCGTTCCGCGCCACGAAGCCCTGCCGCACCTCGCCCCCCTGATTCGTGGGCTCGAAGTTGGGCTGCACGGTGTAGCCCGACGTCGCCATCTGGCTCGGCTGGATCCCGATGGCACGCAGCGTGTCGAGCACCGCGCGCTGCGCCTTCGCGTTCGACTGGGCGGCGTACGCGGCGCTCGCGGCGTGCGTCTCCACCGCGAGCACGATCGTCGCGCGGTCGGGGGCGATGTTCACCTCGCGCTGCGCGGAAGTCTCGATGGTCGCGGTGTCGCCCACGCCGATCGGCGCGTGCGGGGCGACGATCTGCGCGGCCGCGGGAAGGGAGATCGCGCTCGCGGCCGCGAGCGCGCGGAGGGACGACGTCACAGTGCGCATGGCTGCTCTCCGGTGATGGTCCGCCGCGTCAACGCTACCATGCGCGCGCTCAGCGCGCGAGCAGCCGGCCGATCCACGCGCGCAGGCGCGCCCACGCGCCCGGCTTCGCGGGCTTCGGGCGTCCCGCATGGAGCGGCTCCCAGCTCGGCGCATCGCTGGCCGGGAACGACTCGCGGGAGCTCTCGTCGAGCTCGTCGTCGCGCGGGTCGTCGGGCGTCATCAGTCCGCCGGGAAGGAGAGCTCGAGCGTGCCGCCGGGCGTGAGCGTCTTCCACCGCAGGGCGAGTTCCCCGAGGCGCACCTGGATCTCCTCCAGCTCCCCCTCGGTGATCATGCGCGGCATGTCGAGCCCCTTCGCGGCGCGCATCTCCGCGACGCGCTGATTGAGCTCGCGCGCCGAGATCGGCTCGCGCATCACGAACGCGCGCCACACCTCGCCCACGAACTGCTCGGCCAGGAGCGCCTGGTCCGGGAGCGGGCCGCGCGGCCACGGTTGGCCGAAGTCCTCCAGGTTCCACCCCGCGGCGATCAGCCCGAAGAACGCGTCGCGGAAGCCGAGCGCGGACTCCACGCAGTAGTGCACCAGGTCGTGCACGGGGAACGCGACATGCGAGCGCTGCCACGTGGCCGAGCCGTCGGCACGCACGCCGGTGAGCACCGGGGGCGCGTCGGGGGTCTTCTTGAGGCGGATGGTGAGGCGGCGCGGCGTCGCGGACATGCCGAAGGATGCGTCGCGCTCACGCCCGAAGCGAGAGCCAGAACGCCAACATGATGGTGGTCACGGCGAACGCGAAGCTCCAGAGCATGCGGCGGCGGATGCGGTCGCCGCGCTCCGTGTACACGTCGGAGATCAGCTCGTCGAAGTCCTTCGCCGCGGTGGAGACATCATCCTCGCGATGTTCCGGCCGCCGTTCGTTCGGGAGTCGCCACGCGCACACCGCGCCGTACAGCCCCAGCGCCACGCCGATCGCCAGGAGCGCGATCTCGATCTCGATGCGCAGCGCGTCCGTCATCCCGCGCCGGCCGAGCGCCGCGGTCCGTTCCGCGCGCGCATCCACACGAGCCCGCCCAGCACGAACAGCACCGCGATCACCTGCGCGAGTGTGAGCCCCATCACGAGGCGGTCATCCTTCGCGCGCAGGAACTCGATCAGGAAGCGCTCGATCCCCGCGAGCACCATGTACACCCCGAACAGCCATCCTTCCTCGTGCGTGTGGTCGCGCAGGCGCCAGAGCAGGAGGAACATCAACATCGCGAGCGTCACTTCGTAGAGCTGCGTCGGGTACACCGAGAGCACGGTGTCGGGCTGCGCTCCCGGCGGGAACGGGACGCCGAACATCGTCTGCATCTGCGCGGCGGTGCTCGGCGGTGCGCCGTTGGGGAAAGACACGGCGAACCGCGACACCCACGGGCGCCCGTAGTCGTCGCCCACCGCCCAGCATCCCGTGCGGCCGATGGCGTATGCCGCCGGGATCGCGAGCGCGGCGACATCCGCGATCCGCCAGAAGGGCAAGCGGCGCGCGCGGATGGTGAGCGTCACCGCGAGGATCCCGCCCAGGAGTCCGCCCCAGAACACGAAGCCGCCGCGGCTCCACAGGTTGTGGATGTCCTGCGTGAGGATCACGTAGTACACCTTCGCGCCGACGAGCCCGCCCACGACCGCCGCGAGGATGAGGTCGCCGATGTAGTCGGCCTTGTAGCCGCGCCGCTCCAGGCCGTTCTCGCTCACGCTCTGGGCGACCAGGAACGCCATCAGCACGGCCAGCCCGAAGCCGGTGAACGTGAAGCCGCCAAGATGGACCTCGAACGGATGATGGACGGTCATGCGGCCTCGAGTCCTGGGAGGGGGAGAGCGGCGTACGCGTTGAGGTCGAGCCCGGCGCGCTCGCCGCGCTCGAAGCGATAGAGTCCGGCGCGCGCGATCATCGCCGCGTTGTCCGTGGCGAGCCGCACGCTGGGCGCGAAGAGCTCGACTCCGAGCTCCGTCATGCGCGCGCGCATCGCGTCCTGCAAGGTGCGGTTGCACGCGACGCCGCCGCCGAGCACCACGCGCGCGCGGCGGAACCGTGTCGCGGCCCGGGCCGCTTTCTCGACGAGCGTCGCGATCATCGCATCCTGGAACCCGCGCGCGATGTGCGCGCGGTCGCGCGTGAGGTCGGCGATGCGCACGGCGTGGAGCACGGCGGTCTTGAGGCCGGAGAAGGAGAGGTCGAAATAGTCCTCGTCGCCGGGACGCGCGTTCGTGCGGAGCATCGGCCGGCTGAAGGGGAAGCGGCGCGGGTCCCCCTCGCGCGCGAGGCGCTCCACCTGCGGGCCGCCGGGGTAGGGGAGCCCGAGGAGCTTCGCCACCTTGTCGAACGCCTCCCCCGCCGCGTCGTCGCGCGTGGCGCCGAGCAGCTGGTAGTGTCCCCACGCGGGCACGTCGAGGAGCATCGTGTGTCCGCCGCTGATGAGGAGCGCGGTGAAGGGGGGCACCGCGCCGGGATGCTCGAGCGACGTGGCGAAGAGGTGCCCCTCCATGTGATGCACGCCGAGCACCGGCACGCCGTGCGCGTACGCGAAGCTCTTGCCGAAGCTCACGCCAACGAGGAGCGCGCCCACGAGTCCGGGGCCGTTGGTCACCGCGACCGCATCCAGCGCGCGCGCCGGGACCTTCGCGTCGAGGAGCGCGCGCTCGACCACGCGCACGATGCTCGTCACGTGCGCGCGCGAGGCGATCTCGGGCACGACGCCCCCGAACACGCGGTGCACGTCCTGCGAGAGGATCACGAGCGAACGCATGGCGGTCGCGTCCCCCTCGCCCTCCACGACGGCCGCCGAGGTCTCGTCGCACGAGGTCTCGATCCCCAGGACGCGGGTCATCGCGGTGCCTGGAGATGCACGCGGATCACGCGCGGCCGCACGTCGCGCACGCGCGCGTCGATGCCCGCCGGGAGTTCCACGTCGCTCGCCGCGAACGCGATCACCGCCACTCCGTTCCCCGCATCGCTCGCCTCCATGTGCGCGATCGGCTCCGACGCCTCGAGCTCGATCAGATCGCGCCCGCTCCCCGCCACGAGCGCCCGCACGTGCGGGATCGTGTCCGCGACGGTATACCCCGAGTCCATGGCGAGGTCCACGCGCACATCCACCCAGCTCTCCGCCGGCGCCTGCAGCTGCACCACCACCCAGAGGAGCAGCGCCAGCGCGAGCGCGGTGATCTTGGCCGGCCAGCGCTCGGTGATCGCGCCGCGCAGCCGGTTGCGCCAGCGCCTAGGCCGCGGCCCCGTCATTCGCCCAGGAGGCGCTCGACGAGCGCCACGTTCGCGGGGGAATCCCAGTCCGTCGCGCCGATGATCTTCTTGCGGATCACGCCATCCTTCCCCACCACGAACGTCGCGGGCACGCCGAAGCTCTCGAGCGTCTGCTCGATCTGCCCCGTCCCCTCTTGCCAGATCGGGAAGGTGAGCCCGTACTCCTTCGTGAAGTCGCGGATCGCGGGCTCGAAGCCCGGATCGTCGATCGAGACCCCCACGACCTCCAGCCCCTTCGGCGCGAGCTCCTTCCAGACGCGCTCGAGGCTCGGCATCTCGGTGCGGCAGGGAACGCAGTACGTGGCCCACACGTTCACGATCACCACGTGCCCGCGGAGGTCGCTGAAATGCGTGGAGACGGGCGGCTCCGACATGGTGTGCGCGAAGAAGTCGGGCATGGGATCCCCCGCGCTCACCGTGTGCAGCTCCTTCCCCCAGCGCCCGGCGGCGAGCACGGCGCCTCCCGCGAGCACGAGGCCGACGGCGGCGGCCACGAGCCACTGCGCGCGGTCGGTCACGCTCGCTCCGAGGTGAGGCGCGTGCTCACGCACGCTCCATGCACTGGAGCCGCAGCGCCGCGATCTCCTCCGCGGGATCCTTGGCCGCGAACACCGCGTTCCCCGCCACGAACGTGTCGGCGCCCGCGCGGCGCACCTCGAGGATCGTGTCCCGATTGATGCCGCCATCCACCTCGAGCGCGGCCGCGCTCTTGGCCGCGTTCAGCATCGCGCGCGCGCGGCGCACCTTGTCCACCGAGGCGGGGATGAAGCGCTGCCCCCCGAAGCCGGGATTCACCGTCATCACCAGCAGGATGTCGAGGTCGGCGATCACCTCGTGCACGCTCTCGATGGGCGTGCCGGGATTCACCGCCGCCCCCGCCAGGCATCCCAGCTCGCGGATACGCGCGAGCTGCCGCTGCAGGTGCGGCGCGGCCTCCACGTGGATGGTGAGCGTGTTCGCTCCCGCCGCGGCGAACGCATCGAAGTAGCGCTCGGGCTCGACCACCATCAGGTGCACGTCGAGCGGGAGCTTCGTGAGGCCGCGCAGCGTCTCGATCACCTTCGCGCCGAAGGTGAGGTTCGGCACGAAGCGCCCGTCCATCACGTCCACGTGCAGCCAGTCGGCGCCCCCCGCCTCCATGCGGGCCACGTCGCGCGCGAGGTTCGAGAAGTCCGCGCTGAGGAGCGATGGGGCGATGCGCACGCTCATGGGCTGGCCGAGACGCTGAGGGTGACCACGCTCCCCGCGACGACCGCGCTCGAGGGCTGCGGGTCCTGCGCGACCACCGAGCCGACGAGCGCGGTGGAGATCACTTCCTTGGGCGGCGCCACCTGGAACCCGAGCTGCTCGAGGAGGGAGCGCGCGGTCGCGTACGATTGTCCGGTGACGTCGGGGATCGTCACGAGACCGGGCCCCGCGCTCACGGTGATGCTGATCGCGCTCGCCGCGGGGACGCGCACCCCCGCCGCCGGGAAGCTGTTGAGCACGGTGCCGCGCGGCGACGGGCTGTCCATCGTCACCACGTCGCCGAGGTCGAGGCCGCTGTTGGTGAGCGTGAGCTCCGCCTGCGCCTGGGTGAGCCCCGTGATGGTCGGGACCTCCACCGTGCGCTGTCCGCGCGAGAGATCGAGGAGCACGCGCCCGCCGCGCGGGAGCACCGTGAGCGGCGCCGGCGTCTGCCCGAGCACGGTGCCGGCGGGCACGGTGTTGTCGTAGCGCTGCTCGCCGCGCTGCGGCACGAATCCGGAATCCGCGATGAGCTGCTTCGCCTGGTCGAACGGGAGTCCGTTCACGTTCGGCACGGTGGCATCGGTGCGGCGCGAGCTCGCGGGGAAGACGAAGAACGCGACGATCGCGTACGCGAGCACGAAGCCGCCGCTCCCCGCGGCGAGCCACGGCGCCGCGCGCTCGAACGCCGCCCTCGGCGACCACCCCATCACGCCACCCGGCGCAGGCGCGCGGCGAACGCGCCGTCCACGCCGTGCCGCTGCGGGAGCACGCGCAGGCGGCCGGCGTCGAGCGTGCTCGCGTCCACCGCCCCGTCGGGGGGAGGCTCGAGCGCGAACGCGCCCTGCAGGTCCGCGAGGAAGCTCTCCACCTGCGCGTCGTTCTCCTCGGGCTCGAGGGAGCAGGTGGAGTAGATCAGGAGCCCGCCCGCGCGCACCGCCGGCGCCGCGGCGCGCAGGAGCGCGCGCTGCAGCGCTCCCATCACCGCGAGATCGCTCGGCTTGAGACGCCACCGCGCGTCGGGGTGGCGGCGCAGCGTGCCGGTGCCGGTGCAGGGGGCGTCGATGAGCACCGCGTCCATGTCGCGTACCGCGGGATGCCGCGCGTCGGCGATCACGGCGTGGACGTTCTTCGCGTCCACGCGCGCCACGTTCTGCACGAGGCGCGTCATGCGCGCGGCGCTCCGGTCGCACGCGATCACCCGGCTCGCGGTGCGCGAGAGCTCGAGGGTCTTCCCGCCGGGCGCGGCGCAGAGGTCCGCCACGCGTGCGCCCGCGGGGATCGCCGCATAGCGCGTGACGAGCGTCGCGCCGGGATCCTGCACGAAGAAATGCCCTTGCCGGTACGCCCCCGTCTCCACCAGCGCGGCGCCGCCCGTGACCTCGAGGCTCCCCGGCACGAGCGCGCTGTGGTGCGTCGCGACGCCGGCGCTCTCGAGCATCGCTTCGAGCTGCTCGGGGACCACGCCGTACGCGCGCAGCACGGTGGGGGGCTCGCGATCGTTCGCGGCGAGGAGCCGCGCGGTGTCGTCGGCGCCCCAGCGCGCGATCCATCGCGCCACGAGCCATCGCGGATGCGAGTACTGCAGCGCGAGCGCCTCCACCGGGTCCGCGGGCGCGGGGGTCGCCTCGTCGCGCTCGCGGTCGAGGCGGCGGAGCACCGCGTTCGCGAGGCGGCTCGCGCCGATGCCATGCCGCGTCTTCACGAGCTCCACCGTCTGCGCGATGGCCGCGTACGGCGGCACCGAGCGCATGTGCAGCAGCTGGTAGGCGCCGAGCCGCAGGAGATCGACCACATCCGGATCGAGGCGCGCGAGGCCGCCGGTCACGCGCGGCGCGATGCGCGCGTCGAGCGCGGCGCGGCGGCGGAGCATCCCGAACGCGAGCTCCTGCAGCCAGCGGCGGTCGCGGGCGTCGAGCACGGTGGCGCGCGCCTCGAACGCGGGATCGAGGAGCTCGCCGCGCCGCAGGTCCGCGCAGATCTCCGCGGCCGCGCGGCGCGCGTCCGTGACCTGCGCGTGCGCGCGATCAGCCTGGAGCGGCGCGGGCGGCGTCGTCATACGCGGTAAGATAGCGTCCGGCCGCGAGCACGGCATCGTCCGCGCCCCAGATGCCGCGGATCACCGCGACGCCGTGCGCCCCCGCGTTCCGCAGCATCGCCACGTGCTCCGGGAGGATGCCGCCGATCGCCACCACGGGCACGTTCCCCGCCTGCGCGATGGCGAGGACGTCGCGGATGAGCCCGAGCCCGCGCCCCGGCGCGCCGGGATGCGACGGCGTCTCGAAGACGTGCCCCGCGACGAGCCAGTCGGCGCCGTCCTTGCACGCGAAGTTCGCCTCGTTCGGGTCGTGCACGCTCGCGCCGAGCTTGAGCTGCGCCGCCGGCGCGAGCGTGCGCGCCTGCCGCATCGAGAGCGAGCGCGACGTGAGCTGCGCGGCGCGCGCGGCGGTCGCGAGCGCGAGGTCCACGCGATCGTTGATCACCAACCAGGCGCCGCCGCGCGCCTGCTCGGCGGCGAGGGGCACCGCGAGCGCGAAGTGGCGCGCCGTGGTCGTGCGCGGCCCGCGCAGGTGCAGGGCGCCGCGCGGTCCGAGCGCGCGCATCACGGCGCGCATCCGCTCGAGCGCGTCGGGGCGCGAGAGCACGTCGTCGTCGGTGACGGCGTGCACCAGCGGGACCGCGTCAGTCACCGAAGCGGTCGCCGATGCCGACGCCGCGCCCGCGCTCCCACTCGAGCGCCGGCAGCCGCTTCCGTCCCGCGGGCTGCGCCTGCGCCACGCGCACGGCGCCGTCGCCGCACGCCACCAGCATCCCGAGCGTGTCGACGCCGAGCACCGTGCCCGGCCGCGCGGCGCGATGCTCGTCGGGGAGGTCCGCTTCCACGGCGCCGAAGAGCTTCACCTCGTGCGCGCGGAGCGTCGTGAACGCGCCCGGCTTCGGATCGTACGCGCGGATGCGGCGCGCGACCACGCCGCACCCTTCGCTCCACGGCACGCGCGCCATCTCACGCTCGATCTTGGGGGCGTGCGTCGCCTCGGCGTGCGCTTGCTCGCGCTCCGTCGCGCGCCCGAGCTGCAGGAGCGTGAGCGCCTCCACCAACGCGAGCGCGCCGAGCTCCGAGAGCCGGAGCTCGAGCTCTCCCGCCGTCTCATCGCGCGCCACGGGGGTGCGCGCCTGCAGGATGATCGGTCCCGCGTCGAGCGCGCGCACCATGCGCATGATCGTGACCCCCGTCTCGAGGAATCCGTCGCGGATCGCCGCTTGGATCGGCGCCGCGCCGCGCAGCTTCGGGAGGAGCGACGCGTGCACGTTGATCGTCCCCTGCGGCGGGAGCGCGATCACCTCGTCGACGAGGATGTGGCCGTAGCTCGCGACCACCGAGAGCTCGGGCTCGAGGGCGCGCAGCTGCGCGAGGACTCCCTCGCCGCGCGGCCGCTCGGGCTGCAGCACGGGGAGCGACTGCGCGACCGCGGCCTCCTTCACGGGGGGCGCGGCGGCCTCCGAGCGCGAGCGCCCCACCGGACGGTCGGGTTGCGTGATCACGCCGACGACGTCGAACCCCTCGCCGACCAACGCGAGGAGCGACGGCACCGCGAACTGCGACGTCCCCCAGAAGAGGACGCGCATTACAGCTCCTCGTCGCGGTGGTGGTGCCCGGCCGCCTCCGCCGGCACGATCTTCCGCGACTGCGGACGGTCCTCGCCGTGCAGTTTGCGGTACTTCGCGATCGCCTGGCGCCGCTTGAGCAGACTCAAGTAGTCGATGAACAGCCGCCCGTTCAGGTGGTCGATCTCGTGCTGCAGGCAGCGCGCGAACAACCCCTCCGCCTCGTGCTCGCGCGGCACCATGTCAAGATCGAAGGCGCGCACCACCACTTTCGCGGGACGCTCCACGTCACCGTACACATCCGGGATCGAGAGACATCCCTCCTCGGCGGTGTCCGTGCCTTCCGAATGCACCACCTCGGGGTTCACGAGCACGAGCTGGTGCTCGTCCACGTCCACCACGCAGAGGCGCTCGCGCCTTCCCACCTGCGGGGCGGCGAGGCCGATCCCCTTCGCGGCGTGCATGGTCTCCACCATGTCGCGCGCCAGCTGGCGCAGCTCGGGGGTGACCGCGGCCACGGGCTTCGTCACTTCGCGCAGGATCGGCGCGTCGAGGAGGTAGATGTCGAGCAGGCTCACGCGGCCGGCGTCGCCTCCGCTTCCCTGGCCTTCACGCGCGCGATCCGCCCGCGCTCCACCACCAGCCGTGACTCTCCGCTCTTGATCGTGATCAGGTCCTCGAGCGACGGCACGCTCTTGCCGTCCACCGTCTGCTGCTGCAGGTGCACGACGTGCGCGACGATGCCGCCGGTGGTGACGATCTCGTCCCCCTTCTTGAGCGCGAGGAGCGAGAGCTCCTGCGCCTTCCGCTGCTTCTGCTGCGGACGGATCACGATGAAGTAGAAGATGGCGAAGATCGCCACCATCTGGATGATGAGGCCCGTCATCGCCGACGAGCTGCCGCCGGGCGCGGGGGTCATGAGGGCGAGTGCGAGCGGAAGGGTCATGGAACGGGTTCGGGTCGGGAGTGATGGCGCGCGAGCCATTCGCGGCTCCAGCCGTCGAACGAGCCGGCCGCGATCGCGGCGCGCGCGTCGCGCATGAGCGAGACGAGGAAATGTACATTGTGCAGCGAGAGGAGGCGCGGGCCGAGCATCTCGTCCGCCGTGAACAGGTGCCGGAGGTACGCGCGCGTGAAGCGGGCGCAGGTGGAGCAGTCGCAGCCCTCGTCGAGCGGGCGCGCGTCGGCGCGCAGCGAGGCGTTGCGCACGTTGACGCGCCCGTCGCGCGTGAAGGCGGTGCCGTTGCGCCCCATGCGCGTGGGGGCGACGCAATCGAACAGGTCGACGCCGCGACGCGCGCCCTCGATGAGATCCTCCGGGAAGCCGACCCCCATGAGATAGCGCACGCGATCGCGCGGGAGCGCGGCGTCCACCACCTCGAGCATCGCGTACATGTCGGGCTTCGACTCGCCCACGGAGAGTCCGCCGATCGCGATGCCCGCCCAGTCATCCATCGCGGCGATGCGCCGCGCGGCATCGCGCCGCAGGTCGGCGTGGATCCCGCCCTGCACGATGGGGAAGAGCGTCTGCGGGGTGAGTCCGTCGCGCGCGAAGGCGGTGTCGGCGAAGGTCGTGCGGCAGCGTTCGAGCCAACGCAGGCTCCGCTCGCTCGCGTCGAGCGCGAGGTCGTGCTCGGCCTGCCCGGGGATCACGTGGTCGAACTGCATGATCACGTCGGCGCCGAGCGCGCGCTCGATCGCGATCACGCCCTCGGGGGTGAAGCGGCGCTTGGAGCCGTCGATGTGGCTCTGGAACTCGACCCCTTCCTCCTCCACGCGGCGCAGCGTCTCGAGCGAGAACACTTGGAAGCCGCCGGAGTCGGTGAGGATCGGCCCGCTCCACCCCATGAACGCGTGCAGCCCTCCCATCTCGCGCACGACCTGCTCGCCGGGGCGGAGGTGCAGATGGTACGCGTTCGCGAGGATCATCTGCGCCCCCGCTTCCACGAGGTCGCGCGGGTCGAGCGTCTTCACGGTGGCCTGCGTCCCGACCGCCATGAACGCGGGGGTGTCGACGATGCCGTGCGGCGTGGTGAACGCACCGGCGCGCGCCGCGCCTTGCTCGGCGCGCGCGCGGAAGGAGAAGCCGGCCGTCATGGGCTAGACCACCGCCATCGCGTCGCCGTAGGAGAAGAAGCGGTAGCGCTCGCGCACCGCTTCGCGGTACGCCCGCATCGTGAGATCGTAGCCGGCGAACGCCGCGACGAGCATGAGGAGCGTGGAGCGGGGAAGATGGAAATTCGTGATGAGTTTGTCCACGGCGCGGAACGCGTAGGGCGGGCGGATGAACAAGCGCGTCGTCCCGTCGCCCGCCGTCACCGCTCCGCTCGCCGCCGCTGCGCTCTCGAGGGTGCGCGCGCTCGTCGTCCCCACCGCCCAGATGCTCCCGCCGCGCGCGCGCGCGGCCGCGATGATGCCCGCCGCCTCCGCGCTCACCGAGTACCACTCCTCGTGCATCACGTGCATCGCGGGATCGTCGTGCTCCACGGGCTTGAACGTCCCCGCGCCCACGTGCAGGAGCACGTCCGCACGCGCCACGCCGCGCTCGGCGAGCGCCGCGAGGAGCGCCGGCGTGAAGTGCAGGCCGGCGGTAGGCGCCGCGGCCGAGCCCGGCTCGCGCGCGTACACCGTCTGGTAACGCTCCGCATCCGCGGCGTCGTCGCCGCGCGCGATGTACGGCGGGAGGGGAACGTGCCCATGCCGCTCGATCGCCGCGGCCACGGGGAGGTCCGTGCGCAGCCGCACGATGCGCGTCGATCGCTCGGTCATCTCGAGGATGTCCACGTCGAACCCCGGCGCGATGTGCAACGTGCGCCCCGGCCGCAGTTTGCCGCCGGGACTCACCATCGCTTCCCACCGGTCGCCGTCCACGGGATGCAGGAGGAGCACTTCGCCGGGGGCGCCGGAGTCGCGCGTGCCGAGGAGGCGCGCGCGCAGCACGCGGGTGGTGTTCACGACGAGCACATCGCCGGGCGCGAACCAGCGGGGAAGTTCGGAGAAGGTGTGGTGGGCGATGCGGCCGCTCGCGCGATCCACCACCATGAGCCGGCTCGCATCGCGCCGCGCCGCGGGGGCCTGCGCGATCAGCTCCGGCGGGAGCGCGTAATCGTAATCGGAGGTGCGCGCGCCCGCTCCCGCGCGCGCGGTCACTCGACGACCAGCACCGAGCTCAGTTGCCGCGTCGTGACGTTGGAGACGAGATCGGTGACGTCCACCGCGATGATGTACAATCCCGCCGGCGCCTGGCCCAAGTCGAGCGAGACGTAGTCCACGCTCACCGGCGCCGCCGGCACCTCGCGCGGGAAGGTGAGCGACACGTGGTCGGACCCGGATCCCGAGAGGCCCACCGCGCCGCTGATCCCGCCCACGATCTTCGCCACGAAGTCGCCGAAGCCCCCCTGGTGCTGGCGCTGCACGGTGACCGTCACGCGGTACTTGTCGAGCCCGTTCGCCGGCGTGAGCCCGTACGTCTCCCACAGGAGGGCGAACGGATGCCCGCGGCGCATCGCGCCGAGGTTGGGGGAGATGAGGAAGTCCGACCACCGCGCGGCGTTCGCGGTGCGCGGCGTCACGAGGTTCGCCACGAGGAGATCGCTCAGCCCGAATCCCGACTGGCCCACGATGTCGATCCGGCTCGCCGCGCGCGCGCCGCGGCGCGCGTCGGGCTGCAGCGCCTCCACGCGATAGAGGAAGGAGCCCGCGTGCAGGCGCGTGCGCCAGGCGCGGATCTCCACGGGATCGGCTTTCGCGAAATCGAGCTCCTCGTGGATGTTGCGCCGGAACACGGGCTGGCCGTGCCACGTGAGCGCGCTGATGGACACGTCCACCGCGCCGCGCGCGAGGTCCACGTCCTCGATCATGCGCCCCACGGGGAGCGCGGCCGCGACGAACACATCCCCGGAGTCGTCGCCGCTGCGGAAGCGCACGAGCTGCACGTGGATGGAGTCGACCATCACGCGCTCGCCCACGTTGGAGTACGACACCGGGATCGTGTCGCGGAGCCGCTGCAGCTCCTTCTTGTCGTCCGGCTCGAGCTGGGCGATGGAGTACGTGGGGAGCTCGCGGAACAGGAAGGTCTCGTCCTGCGTGTACCACCAGAGCTCGTACGTGTGGACGTCGTCGCGCCGCTTCTCGTCGGGAGGGAAGGCGATCACCGCGGGGGGCGGTCCGTACCGCACGTAGACTTCGCCGCGGTCGGTGTCGGCGCCGTGGATGTGGAACTCCTCCACGCTGTACCGCAGCTCCGCGAACACCACGCGGCTCAGGTACTCGTTGCGGTCCTCGTTGTCGGGGGTGGTCCAGAGCGGATCCGCGAGCACCCAGTACATCTGCGCATCTTCATCCTGGTCCGCCTCCGGGAGGCGCGAGAGGGCCGCGGAATCCTTGGGGGAGATCACGCGCGTGATGCGGTCGAGCCGCGCGAGCATGTCGGGAGTCATCATCTTGATCGCGGAGTCGAACGCCGCCTCCGCCCCCGCGGGATCGTGCAGCCGGTGCGAGCTCATGCCGACGCCGAGCCACGCCCACGGATCCTTCGGGTGCGCGGAGAGGCGCAGGCGCGACGCGTGCTGCACCTCGATCCAGCGCTTCCGGTCCGCGAGGAGCATGATCTGGTGCTTGAACGCGCTCAGGTTCTCGGGGTCGTACGCGACGGCATCGTTGAACAGCTCGTCGGCCTTGAGGTACTCGACCTGCCCCGACCAATCCTGCGCGGCCGTCCGGATCATCTCGTTGTCGACGAAGTACGCGATCGACCGCGGGTCGCGCGTGAACGAGCGGTCATGCTCGTTCCTGATGATGTAGCTGTAGATGCTGCGGTCGGCGCGGTCCACGTAGTGCCGCCACCACGTCATCCCCATCTCGTCGCTCGCATACGAGATGGCGAGGGAGTCGTTCTTCTTCTTGGCGACGAGGAGCGCGTGCTCGAACAGGTCGGTGGCGCGCCCGCGCGTGCCGGCGGAATTCGACGTGAGGTCGAAGCGGCCGAGGTCCACGAGGTAGCGAGGCTCGTCGGGGGCGAGCTTCACCGCCCGCGTGAGCGAGCTGTCGGCCATCTTGAGGAGCGTGTCGTTCGCGACGCGCTTCATGTAGCCCACGCGGTCCTCCGCGTGCGCCATGCGCCACGCGAGCACTCCGCGCGCGTTCCACGCCGCCGCGCTCTGCGGCGAAGCGATCACCGCGTCGGTGAGCGCGAGCCGCGCCGCCGACGAATCTCCCCGGCCGAGCAGCGAATCCGCGGCCAACAAGAGATCGCGCCGCTCCTGCGCGTGGGCGGGGGCGGCGGCCGTGAACGCGACGGCGGCGAGGCACCCCGCCATCGCGCGGATGGGGACGAGTCCGCGCATGCTGAATGGAATGTCGTGGGGCGCCACCAGTGTCAAGCGCCGGTAGGCGCCCAACGCGTTACAGGAGCGTGGGTTGCTCGGAACTTCCGGGCGCTTCGGTGTAGCCGAAATGCCGGTACGCCTGCGGCGTCGCCACCCGCCCGCGCGGCGTGCGCTGGAGGAAACCGTTCTGCACCAGGAACGGCTCGTAGACCTCCTCGATCGTGTTCGCGTCCTCGCCGATCGCGGCGGCGATCGTGTTGATCCCCGCCGGGCCCCCTTCGAACTTCTCGATGAGCGTGCGGAGCACGCGCGCGTCCATGTCGTCGAGGCCGAACTGGTCCACCTCGAGCATCGCGAGCGCGTCCTGCGCCACGGCGAGCGTGATGCGCCCGTTCGCCTTCACCTGCGCGTAGTCGCGCACGCGGCGCAGCAGCCGGTTCGCCACGCGCGGCGTGCCGCGCGCGCGGCGCGCGAGCTCGTGCGCGCCCCCTTCGTCCACGATCACGCCCACCACCACGGCGCTGCGGTTCACGATCTCCTCCAACTCTTCCACCGGATAGTAGTTGAGCCGCTGCACGATCCCGAAGCGCGCGCGCATGGGGGGCGTGAGCATCCCGAACCGCGTGGTCGCGCCGATGAGCGTGAACTTCTCCACCGGCATGGTGATCGTCTGCGCTTTCGGACCTTCGGAGAGCCGGATGTCGATCTTGTAGTCCTCCATCGCGGGATAGAGGAACTCCTCGATGATCGGGCGCAGGCGGTGGATCTCGTCGATGAAGAGGATGTCGTTCTCGCGCAGGTTCGTGAGCGTGCCCACGAGGTCGCCCGGCTTCTCGAGCGCGGGGCCGGAGGTGGTGCGCAGGTTCACGCCGCGCTCGCGCGCGATGAGCTCGGCGAGCGTGGTCTTCCCGAGGCCGGGGGGCCCGTAGAAGAGTACGTGGTCCAGCGGCTCGCGCCGTTCGGTGGCCGCGTCGATATAGATGCGCAGCGCTTCCTTCACCTTGGCCTGGCCGATGAATTCGGCCAGCCGCTGCGGGCGCAACGACAGCTCGACGACGGTCTCCTCGAGGATCGCCTCGGGCGTCGTGATCTCCGCGCGCGTCATGCCGACCAGTCTAGACGCGCGCCCGGATCGTCGCCAGTCGCTCGCTCGCCTTCTCGAGCGTCGCGAGCTGCTTGCAGAAGGCGAAGCGCACGATCGTCTTGCCGCCCCCGTCGTGGTAGAAGCTCGACCCCGGCACCGGCGCTACGCCGATCTCCTTCGCCAGCCAGCGCGAGAACTGCGTGTCGTCCAGATCGCTCAGCGCGGAGAAGTCCGCCATGATGTAGTACGCGCCCTCCGGCACCGAGAACGCGAAGCCCGCCTCGGTGAGCCCCGCCACGATCACGTCGCGGCGCGCGCGGTACTCCTGCGCCATCTGGTTGTAGTACTCCGGGCCGAACGCCATCCCCGCGGCCGCCGCCTGCTGCAGCGGCGCCGGCGCGCCCACCGTGAGGAAGTCGTGCACCTTGCGGATCGCCGTGGTCTCCTTGGCCGGCGCGATCGCGTAGCCCAGGCGCCACCCCGTGCACGCGAACGTCTTCGAGTGCCCGCTGATGGTGACCGTGCGCTCCGCCATCCCCGGCCACGTCGCGAGCACGTGGTGGTCCCCGGCGTAGCGGATGTGCTCGTAGATCTCGTCGGTGAACGCCCACAGGCCGTGCTCGATGCACAGCTTCGCGATCGCGTCCATCTCGGCGCGCGTGAACACGCGCCCCGTCGGGTTGTGCGGCGTGTTCACCACGATGGCTTTGGTCTTCTTCGTGACCGCCTTCCTGAGCTTGTCCAAGTCCAGCGTCCAATCGGGGGGATCGAGGGGCACGAACTTCGGCCTCGCCTCCGCCAGGATGGCATCGGGGCCGTAATTCTCGTACCACGGCTCGAAGATGATCACCTCGTCGCCGGGATCGATCATCGCGAGGAACACGCTCGCCATCGCCTCGGTGGCGCCGCACGTCACCGTCACCTGCTTGTCGGGATCCACGGGCATGCCGTACCAGCGGCGGTACTTCTCCGCGATCGCGAGCCGCAGCGGCGGCGCCCCCCACGTGACGGCGTACTGGTTGATGTCCCCCTGGATCGCGGCGCACGCGGCGTCCTTCATCGCCTGCGGCATCGCGAAGTCGGGGAAGCCCTGCGCCAGGTTGAGCGCGCCCACCTCGGTCGCGATGCGCGTCATCTCGCGGATCACGCTCTCGGTGAAGGTGGCGGTGCGTTTCGCGGTGCTCACGTGCGGCCTCCTACTTTGGTGAGTGCGGCCCGGATCAGATCGGTGGCCGTGGCGACTTTCCCGTTCGAGTCGAGCGCGGCGCGCACGGCCTTCTCCGCGTCGCTGCTATGATAGCCCAAACTCACCAGCGCGCGCACGGCGTCTTCGGCGTGCGCTCCTTCGGGGCGGGCGCTTCCCGCTTCGCGCGCCGCCGGCAGCAGCTCGTCCAACTTGTCCGCGAGGTCGAGGATCACGCGCTCCGCGGTCTTGCGCCCCACGCGCGGCACCCCCTGCAGCGTGGCCACGTCCTTCTCGCGGATGGCGCGCACCACGCGCTCCCCGCTCAGCGCGGAGAGCATCGCGAGCGCGAGACTCGGCCCCACGCCGCTCGCGCCGATGAGCTTCTGGAACACCTTCTTGTCGAAGCCCGACGCGAAGCCCACGAGCATCATCGCGTCCTCGCGCACCACGAGCTGCGCGTGCAGCTGCACCGGCTCCCCCACGCGCGGGAGACTCTCGAACGCGCCGAGGGGGATCATGAGCTCGTACGCGACGCCACCGTCGGTGAGGATCTCGACGCGGTCGAGCTCCTTCACGATGAGCGTGCCTTTGACTTGCGCGATCATCGGCGCGGGTGGCCGTTGGCGCGCGCGGCCATTTCGTGGAGATGCGCGCCCATGAGATGCGCGAGCGCCGCCGCCACGCCGTCGGCGGCGTCCGCGGGCTCTGGCGCGCGCGCGAGCTTGAGGAGGCGCGTCACCATGAACTGGACCTGCACCTTGGTGGCGTGCCCGGTGCCGCACACGGACTTCTTCACCGCCGTGGCGGGATACTCGTGCACGGGGATCCCCGCTTGCTCGGCCGCGAGCATCGCGACGCCGCGCGCGTGGCCGAGCACGACCGTGGTGCGCACGTTCTTGGCGTAGAACACGTCTTCGATCGCCACGGCGTCGGGGGCGTGCCGGCGGATGACTTCGCCGATCGCTTCGTGGATGCCCTTGAGCCGCGAGGGGAGGGGCTCGTGCGCCGGCGTGCGGATCACGCCGCACTCCAGGAGCCTCGGCGCTCCCTGGCGCTCGCCGCGCACCACCCCGTAGCCCGTGATCGCGGTCCCAGGGTCGATCCCGAGCACGATCACGGCGCGCGGCTCACGCCTTGGCCATCTCGGCCAGGTCGATGTCGAAGTTCGCGTCCACCTTCTGCACGTCGTCCAGGCTCTCGAGCTCTTCCATGAGCTTGAGCAGATGCTCGGCGTTCTTCCCTTCGACGTGCACCGTGTTCTTCGGGATCATCGCGATCTCGGACTCGCGCACCGTCATCCCCTTCGCCTCGAGCGCGCTCTTCACGGCGTGGATGTCGTGCGGCGCGGTGGTGATGACGAACTGGCCGTCTTCGGTGGTCACATCCTCGGCGCCCCCCTCGAGCGCGGCCTCCATCACGGCGTCCTCGGAGAGCTTCGCGGCGTCGAGGTAGAGCTGGCCTTTGCGCTCGAACATCCACGCCACCGAATTCGTGGCGCCGAAGTTGCCGCCGAGTCGCGTGAGCGCGTGGCGCACCTCGGCCACCGTGCGCGTGGCATTGTCCGTGAGCGCGTGGATGAGCATGGCGACGCCGCCCGGGCCGTAGGCCTCGTACATCACTTCGACGTACTCGACCCCCTCGAGCTCGCCCGTGCCCTTCTTGATCGCGCGCTCGATGTTCTCTTTGGGCATCGAGCTCGCGCGCGCGGCGTCGATCGCGGTGCGCAGGCGCGGATTCCCGGCCGGGTCACCGCCGCCGAACTTCGCGGCGACCGTGATCTCGCGGATGAGCTTCGTGAACATGGCGCCGCGCTTCGCATCGGCGGCGGCCTTGTAGTGCTTGATCTGCTTCCATTTGCTGTGGCCGGCCATACGACATCCCCGACGGGAGCGAGTGGGTGCTGGACTCGCTGAAAGAATAAGCGTCGCGGAGCGCGGGGAGAAGGCGAGTCGACCGCCGTTCCAAACGCGAACGACCAACGACGCCCTTAGCGGTCCGGATCCACCATATCCTCGAACCGCAACCACTTCTTGTAATAGTACAGGTCGATGTACGTCGTCGGCCCCGTGCGGTTCTTGAGGATCGCGAGCTCCGTCGCTCCCTCGGTCCCGAACGCCGGCGCGTACAGCTCGTCGCGATACAGCGCGAGGACCACGTCCGCGAATTGCTTCACCGCGCCGAGCGCGCCGAAATCGTCGAGCACGGGCCGCATGTTCTCGCGCCCGGGCTTGAGCGCCGGCAGATGCGACGCCACCAGCAGCGCGACGTTCGCCGAGACCGCCGTCTCCTTGAGCCGCCGCACGGCGTGCGCGATCTCCTCATCCGCCGCGAGCGCGCCGCTCGTGACGTGCTGCAAGGGATCGAGCACCACGAGATCCACCTCCGCGCGCTGCTTGATCACGCGGCTCGTCGCGTCCACGCCCCCGCCCGGCATGCGCGACACCTTCGGGATGTGCTCGTGCAGCCGCAGCGTGGCCGCCCCCACTCCCGCGCGCGTCTCGTCATCCATCTCGGCGCCGCGCAGCTGATCGATGCTCGCGCGCCCCTCGATGGCGAGCGCGCGCTCGAGCACGCGCTCGGGCTCCATCTCCGCGCTGAAGAACTCCACGCTGCGCCCACTCTCCGACGCGCGGATCGCGATCGCCAGCGCGAGCGCGCTCTTCCCCACGCCCACATCCCCGCCGAGCACGATGAGATCTCCGCGCCGCATCCCGCCCCCGAGCAGCTTGTCGAGCGTGGGGAAGCCGGTGGGAACGGTGCCGACGGCCGGCGCGCCATCCGACACGGCGTCCGCGCGCTCGACGAGCGCTTTCAACTTGGATTTCCGGGGCATGCGCAGAGAGTATAGACCGAGGACATCGACGGGCAAGAGTGAGCAACCGCAACGGACGATGGTCGACCATCGACAAGGCATGACAACTATTCCGGTCGGTTCCTTGCCCGCGTTTGGCTTGGCGCCCACGCAGGAGGGCGCCAACTCTCCGCTCTCAAGGAACCCATAGGAAAAGTTCTTATGCCTCGTCGATGGTCGACCATCGTCCGTTGCGGTTCAGCAGTCAGTAGTCGTCTCGTTGCTCGCCCTTCCGCGCCTATCTACACTTAAGGAATGGCGCTCCCGCAGAAGTCCGTGCTCTGGGTGGACGACGAGGCCGATCTCCTCGAGTCCCACCGGATCTTCCTCCGCGAGAAAGGCTTCGAGGTGGACTCGGCGACCAACGCCGACGACGCCGTGGAGATGCTGCGCCGGCGCCCCTACGGCATCGTCCTCCTCGACGAGCAGATGCCCGGCAAGCGCGGACTCGAGGCCTACAAGGAGATCCGCGAGCTCGATCCCCTCCTCCCGATCGTGATGGTCACGAAGAGCGAGGAGGACGCGGTACTTCGCGAGGCCATCGGCGTGGACGTGCGCGACTACCTCGTGAAGCCGATCAATCCGCGCCAGGTGCTCACGGTGATCACGCGCGTGCTCGAAGGGCCGCGCATCCGCGCGCAGGCGCTCTCGCGCGCGTTCGTCGAGCGCTTCCGCCAGATGGAGCTCGAGGCGCAGCCCTCGCTCGATTGGCGCGGCTGGATCGCGCGCTACACCGAGCTCGCCGAGTGGGACATCGCCCTCGCCGACGCGCACGAGCAGAGCTTGTACGACTCGCTCCAGGGCCTCTACCCGAACTTCCGCCGCGACTTCGCGGCGTGGATGGCCAAGGAATATCCGCGCTGGCTCAAGGACCTCGAGGGGAACCGCCCCCCGCTCTCGGTGGACGTGGTCTCGGAGTTCTTGCTCCCGATCCTCGAGAAGTCGCGCGCCGCGATGTTCGTGGTGCTCGACTGCCTCCGCCTCGACCAGTGGATGGTGCTCGCGCCCCTCCTGGCCCCCTGGTTCGACGTGGAGACCACGCATCACTTCTCCGTGCTCCCCACGGCCACCCCGTACTCGCGCAACGCGCTGTTCTCCGGATTGTTCCCCGGCGAGATCGCCGCGCGCTTCCCGGACTGGTGGGGGGAGCGCGAGGACGAATCGCTCAACGCCCACGAGAAGGATCTCCTGGAAGCGCACCTCGCCGAGCTGCAGATCGGCGCCCCCGTGCGCTACGACAAGATCTCGTCCAACGCCGACGTGGCCGATCTCGAGCGCCGCGTCTCCAGCGCCATCGCGCACGAAGGGGTGAGCGCGTTCGTCTTCAACTTCGTGGACCTCCTCACGCACGGCCGTTCGGAGAGCGCCATCCTCTACGAGGTGGCGAAGGACGAGATCGCGCTGCGCGCGCTCACCAAGCAATGGTTCGAGCGCTCGGTGCTCCTCGATCTCCTGAAGGAGGCCGCGCGCCGGCGCATCCCCGTGCTCGTCACCAGCGATCACGGCTCGATCCACTGCAACACGCCCGCCACCGTGTTCGCGAAGCGCGACGCCACCGCGAACCTCCGCTACAAGTTCGGCGAGGACCTGCGCGCCGAGCAGCCGTCGCACGCGCTGCTGTTCCCGAACGCCGATGACCTGCGCCTCCCACGCCGCGGGCTCGGCGCGAACACGCTCCTCGCGGTGGGGGACACGTTCTTCGTGTATCCCACCAAGCTGCGCGAGTATCAGTCGCGCTACCGCGGGAGCTTCCTGCACGGCGGGGTGACGCCGGAGGAGTGCATCCTCCCGGTCGCGCTCCTCACGCCGAAGCGCTAGTGCGCGCCACGAAGATCTATCCGCGGCTGATGCGCGTGCTGCGCCCGCACGCCTGGCGCATGGCGGGGAACATCGTGTTCAACCTCATCGCCGCGGGGCTGGACGGCTACTCGTTCGCGCTGCTGATCCCGTTCCTCAATGCGCTCTTCCAGCAGGCGCCGTTGCCGCTCTCCACGGGATGGGTGAATGGATTCCTACGCTCCACCATCGGCACGCTGCTCGATGTCGCGCACCCGATGGTCTCGCTGCGGAACGTCATCCTCGTCATCCTCGCCACCGTCGCGGTCAAGAACCTCTTCATCTGGCTCGCCGGTACGCTCGGCGCGCAGCTCCAGGAGTACGTCACGCGCGACCTGCGCGACGCGCTGTACCAGCACCTGGTGGCGCTCCCGATCCGCTTCTTCACGAGCACGAAGGTGGGGCAGATCCTCTCGCGCGTGCTCGCCGACACCGAGCAGACGAAGAGCCTCGTCACCGAGCTCGTGACGCGCGCCATCAGCGCGGGCGCGCTCGTGGTGGTGTACATCGCGTTCCTGTTCGGCATCTCGTGGAAGCTGACGCTCATCTCCCTCATCATCGCGCCGCTCATCACGCTGGTGCTGCAGCCGGTGCTCCGCCGCCTGCGCCACGGCTACCGCGTGCTGCGCAACGATCACGGCGAGATGATGAGCGTGATGCAGGAATCCATCAGCGGCATCCGCCTCGTGAAGTCGTACGGCGCGGAGCAGTACGAGGACCGGCGGTTCCTGGGCGCGAGCCACAAGTATTCCGGCGGCCTCGTGCGCATGGCCAAGATCGCGCTCCTCGCGCAACCGATCACCGAGACGCTCGGCACGGTGATCGTGGTCCTGCTGCTGTGGATCGGTGCGCAGGAGGTCTTCGCCAAGGAGATCCAGGCTTCGCAATTCCTGGTGTTCATCGCGCTCGTGATGCGGCTCCTGCAGCCGATGAAGCAGATCTCGCAGCTCCCCGCGGTCGCGCAGAACGCATTCGCCAGCGCGGAGCGCATCTTCCAGGTGCTCGACCATCCGACGGAGCAAGAGACCGACAAGGGCACGATCCAGACTCCCGCGTTCCTCGATTCCCTCGCGTTCGAGCACGTCTCCTTCGCGTACGACGACGAGGCCGTGCTCTCCGACATCGACTTCACCGCGAAGAAGGGCGACGTCATCGCCCTCGTCGGCGCGAGCGGGGCGGGGAAGAGCACCCTCGTGGACCTCATCCCACGCTTCTACGAGCCGGCGAGCGGGCGTATCACCCTCGACGGCGTGGACACGCGCCAGATCACGCTCCCCGCGCTCCGCGCCCTCACCGGCATCGTGAGCCAGGAGACGGTGATCTTCAACGACACCGTCCGCGCGAACATTGCGTACGGCCGCGCCAACACGTACACCGACGCACAGGTCGAAGCCGCCGCGCGCGCCGCCAACGCGCACGAGTTCATCCGCGAGCTCCCCGCCGGCTACGACACGATCCTCGGCGAGCGCGGCGCGCGCCTCTCCGGCGGCCAGCGCCAGCGCATCGCGATCGCGCGCGCGCTCCTCCTCGATCCGCCCATCCTCATCCTGGATGAGGCCACGAGCGCGCTCGACACCGAGAGCGAGCGCCTCGTCCAGGAGGCGATCGACCGCCTCCTCGCCGGCCGCACGGTGTTCGTCATCGCGCACCGCCTCTCCACGATCCAGCACGCCACCGAGATCCTCGTGCTCGACCGCGGGCGCGTGATCGAGCGCGGCACGCACGACGAGCTCCTCGCGCGCCGCGGCGCGTACCACCGCCTGCACGCGCTGCAGTTCGGCGAACGCGAACGGCCCGTCCCCGCATAGCGTGAAGGAGCCGACGCTCGCGCACCGCCTCGAGTACGGCGCGCTGCGCGTCGCGCTCGCCGCGTTCGCGCTCCTCCCGCACCGCTGGGCGGTGGGCGCCGGCGGCGCGCTCGGGATGCTCGGCTACCGCCTCGGCATCCGCCGTGGCGTCGTCGAGAAACAGATCGCCGCCGCGTTCCCCGGCCTCGATGCGCGCGAGGTGGACCGCATCGCGCGCGGCAGCTATCGCAACCTGGGCCGCGTCGCGATCGAGGCCGCGCTCCTCTCGCGTCTCGGTCCGAAGCAAGTGCTGGCGCTCTTCGCCGAGGTCCAAGGGTGGGACGCCGTCGAGCGGGCGCGCGCGAGCGGCAAGGGGATCGTCTTCCTCACCGGCCATCTCGGCAATTGGGAGCTCGCCGGCTCGTTCGTCTCGGCCAGCGGGATCCCGTTCGATGCGATCGCGCGCCGCATGGGCAACCCGCTCTTCGATGCGTATCTCACGCGCACGCGGCACCGGCTCGGCATGAACGTCGTTCCCGATTCCGAAGCCGTCCGCCGCGTGCCGCGCACCCTGCGCGCGAACGGGTCCGCGGCCTTCCTCGCCGACCAGTCGGGGCTCAATCTCGCGTCCACGTGGGTGCCCTTCTTCGGACGCCCCGCAAAGACCCCGCGCGGTCCCGCGGTGTTCGCCCTGCGCTTCGGCGCTCCCGTGGTGCTCGGCATCGCCACGCGCCGCGCCGACGGCCGCTTCGTGATGAGCTTCGAGGCCATCGAGGCGCCGCGCACCGGCGATCTCGATCGCGACACCGACGCGCTCCTCGCCGCGTACGCGCGCGCGCTCGAGCGGCATGTGCGCGCCGACCCCGACCAGTACTTCTGGCAGCACCGCCGCTGGAAGTGGCAGCCGGAGGGCACGCCGGCCGAGTTGCGCGACCCCACCGCGTGAGCGCGGAGCGGGCCGCGCATCCCGAGCGCTTCGTCACCGCCTCGGAGCTCGCCGAGTACGCGTACTGCCGGCGCGCGTGGTGGCTGCGCGCGGTGCGCGGCGAGCAAGGGGAAGGGGAGTCCGCGCGATTCGCGGAAGGACGTTCCGCGCACCGCGCCCATGCGCGCCAGATCGCGCTCGCGCGCGCGCTCCTCGCGCTCGCGGCGTTGCTCGCGTGCGGCGCGTGCATCGTTTGGCTGGTGCGCCGCGCGTGATCCTCGTCGCGCTCGCGGTCGCGGTGCTCGTGTGCGTGATCGCCGCGGCCATGTTGTACGCCCGCGCGGGGATCCCGGGCCGCGTGATCGAGAGCGACGGCCCGGTGGCGCGTCCAGCGCGCGTGCTGCGCTCCGCGCGGCTGGGCCTCGCCGGGAAGCCCGACATGATCGTGCGCGAGCATGGCCGCCTCGTGCCGGTGGAGGTGAAGCCCACCCGCGAGAGCGACGAGCCATGGCTGCGCGACGTGGTGCAGCTCGCCGCGTACTGCCTGCTGGTGGAGGAGGCGTTCGACGCGCCCGCGGGCTATGGCTATCTGCGCTACGCGAACCGTACTTTTCGCATCGACTTCACCGACTCCATGCGAACCAACCTGCTGAACTCCCTGCGCGAGCTGCGCACCGACCTCACCGCGGAGAACGTGGACCGCGGCCACGACGACCGCCGCCGCTGCGTGCGCTGCCCGCTCCGCGCGCGCTGCGGCCAGAGCCTCGCGTGAACGCGCCGTGAGCTACGACGTGCACGCGCTCCGCGCGCGCGAGTACCCGTGGGCCGAGCGCGGCGAGGCGGTCTATCTCAATAACGCGTCCACCGGCGCGCTCCCCGCGCGCACGCTCAAGGCCGTCGCGGAGTTCCACGCGCTGCGCGCGGAGCCGTGGAAGCTCTCCGACGATGCGCAGTTCGCGATCCTGCGCCGCGCGCGCGAGCTCGCCGCGCAGCTCATCGGCGCGCACGCGCACGAGATCGCCTGCCTCTCGAACACCACCTACGGCATCAACATCGCCGCGCGCTGTCTCCCGCTCGCGAAGGGGGACATCGTCCTCACCTTCGACCGCGAGTTCCCGGCGAACGTCTATCCGTGGATGGCGCTCGCGAAACGCGGGATCACGCTCGAGCGCATCCCTGCGCGCGACCGGCTCCCGGACGAGGAGGCGCTCCTCGCCGCGCTCGACAAGCCGCACGTGAAGGTCGTGGCCATCGGGTGGGTGAACTTCGCCACGGGCTTCAAGGCGGACCTCGCGCGCATCGGCCGCGCGTGCAAGGAGCGCGGCATCTACTTCGTGGTGGATGCCATGCAGGGGCTCGGCGCCGCCACGCTCGACGCGCGTGCGTGCCACATCGACATCCTCGCCTGCGGCGGGCAGAAGTGGCTTCTCTCGCCGTGGGGCTCGGGATTCGCCTACGTGCGGCGCGAGCTCGTGCAGCAGCTCGAGCCCGAGGCGGTCGGGTGGATGGCGATGCGCGCGAGCGAGGACTTCACCCGCCTCGTCGACTACGAGTTCGCGTACCACGACGACGCCCGCCGCTTCGAGGTGATCACCGTCCCCTTCCAGGACTTCGCGGGCTTCAACGCGAGCGTCGAGATGCTCCTCGAGCTCGGCCTCCGGGACGTGGAAGCGCACGACGCGCGCCTCGTGCAGGACGCCGTGGATTGGGCGCTCGCGCGGAAGGACATGAGGCTCGTGACCCCCGCCGATCCCGAGCGGCGCGCGGCGATCGTCTCGATCGCGCCCCCCGATCCCGTCGCGGCGTCGCGGCGCCTCACGGCCGCGAAGGTCATCCACTCGCTCCGCGAGAACGCGATCCGTCTCTCGCCTCATTGCTACAACACGCGCGAAGAGATCGCGCGCGCGCTCGAGGTGCTCGGCGACTGACGCGGCTAGAGCTTGAGGCGCACCCAGCGGCGCCCGACGTAGACGCCGGCGGTGAGGAGAGCCCCTTGGCCGAAGAGCTGCACCAGGCCGATGGGGATCGTAGGGCCGTACGGCTCCCCCTCCGTGCGCAACCGCGCGGCCGATGGCCGGCCGTTGATCGCGAGCACCGCGAGCGAGATGATCGCGCTCGCCGCGATCACCCAGAACGTACGCACGAGCGCACTCCACCACGACGGCGCGAGGCGCAAACTAGCCATCGGACTCGTTCGCCTCGGCCTCTTCCGCCGTGAAATCGCGGCGCCGCATCACCGCGAGCACCCAACCCCAATTCATGGCGAGGTGCAACCCGATGGTCACGAACAGCACGTTGCTCCAGAAGTCGTGCGTCTCGTACCAGTCGGCATCGTAGATGGTGGCGATCCCCGCTGCCGGGAGCACCACGCGCGACACCACCGCCCCCGAGACGATCGCGATCACCATGGCGATGAAGAGGGATGTGTTGATCAGGTAATTCAGCCGGCCGCGCCAGGCGCCGCGCGCGAGTAGCCGCGCCGGCTTCGACACGATCCAGTGCCACGAGAGGAGCACGTGCACCAACAGCGGCACCGCGATCACGAGGCCGATCACCTCGTGCGCCGCCACCCCCGTGATCCGCGGCGACTGGATGAGCAGGAAGAGCGCGAGCAGGAGCGCGTCGAGCCAGAACGCGAGCGCCGTGCGGTCGCTGGCGATCTCGGAGGCGGACGGGGCGGAGTAGGCGGCGCGAGGCACGCGGGCCCGGCTACTTCGCGCCGGGCCGCACGCGCACCAGCGCGTAGTCGCGCGCGCCCTTCTTCAGGAGCAGGTGCCCGCCCGCGAGCATCGCGCTCGCGGCCACCGCGCGCTCCTCGGCGCCGAGCTTCCGCCCGTTCACGCTCAAGCCCCCTTGCTCGAGCAGCCGCCGCGCCGCGCCCTTGCTCGCCGCGAGCTGCGCCGCCACGAACAGATCGAGCACGTCGAGCTCCCCGCCGGCGGGGGGCGCGATCTCGGTGAACGGCACTTCCGCCGCGAGCGCCGCGATGGCCGCCGCTGAGAGCGCCCCCGCCTCGCCTTTCCCGAACAGCAGCGCCGACACCTCCACCGCCGCGCGCGCCGCCTCCGCGCCGTGCACTCGCTCCGTCACCTCGCGCGCGAGCGCTTGCTGCGCCTCGCGCGCCGCCGGCCGCTCCGCCACCGCGCGTTCGAGCGCCGCGATCTCCTCCGTCCCCTTGAGCGTGAAGAGCTTGAGGAAGCGCACGGCGTCGCGGTCATCCGCGTTCACCCAGTACTGGTAGAACTGGTACGGACTCGTGCGCTTCGCGTCGAGGAACACGGCCCCCGCTTCGGTCTTCCCGAACTTCGTGCCGGTGGCCGTGGTCACGAGCGGCATCGTGAGCGCGTGCGCCTCGTGCCCGTCGATGCGCCGGATGAGCTCGATCCCCGCCGTGATGTTCCCCCACTGATCGCTCCCGCCGATCTGCAGCGTGCACCCTTCGCGCCGGTGCAGCTGCAGGTAGTCGTACGCCTGCAGCAGCATGTAGCTGAACTCCGTGTACGAGATGCCGCCGTCGAGCCGCGACTTCACCGAGTCCTTCTGCATCATGTAGTTCACGGTGAAGTGCTTGCCCACGTCGCGCATGAAGTCCACCGCCTTGAGCGGGAGGAGCCACTCCGCGTTGTCGCGCATGAGCGCGCCGCTCGCGCCGGGCGAGAAGTCGAGGAAGCGCGAGAGCTGTTCGCGGATCGCCTCCGAGTTCGCGCGCACCACTTCGGGCGTGTTGAGCTGCCGCTCGGCGGTCTTGCCGCTCGGATCGCCGATCATCCCTGTGCCGCCGCCCACCAACGCGATCGGCCGGTGCCCCGCGCGCTGCAAGTGCGCGAGCGTCATCACCGGCACGAGGTTCCCCACGTGCAGGCTCGGCGCCGTGGGATCGAAGCCGCAGTACGCGGTCACGCGCCCCGCCGCCAGCGCTGCGGCGAGCGTCTCCGTGTGCTGGTAGAGCATCTCACGCCACTTCAGCTCGTCGAGCAACGTTCTCGCGGGCGGCATGCGACAAACATAGGAGCCCCGGCGGGCGCTGTCATCTCGCGCCCTCCGGCACCACGGATTAGCTTGCGTTCCTCTCCCCGCAGAGCGCCGAGTGTCGAGATCCAAGCTCCTGAGCCGCCGCACGATCCTCCTCGCGCTCACCTTCGGCGTGGGCTTCGGCGGGGGATTCGCGGTGGCCGCGTGGATGCTCGTCTGCCGCGGCGGCGCCTGCCCCGATCCGCGCCAGCTCGACCAATTCGCCCCCGCGCAGACCAGCAAGCTCTACGCCGCCGACGGGCGCTTCATCTCCGAGCTCGGCCTCGAGCGCCGCACCCTCGTGCCGCTCAAGGAGATCCCGCGCTCGGTGCAGGACGCGTTCATCATCACCGAGGACAAGCGCTTCTACGAGCACCACGGCATCGACTTCGTGCGCGTGTTCGGCGCCGCGCTGCACAATGTGGCCTCCGGCGGGTTCGGCCAGGGATTCTCCACGCTCACGATGCAGCTCGCGCGCAACGCCTTCCCCGAGAAGATCAGCCGCGAGAAGACGATCGTCCGCAAGCTGCGCGAGACGAAGGTCGCGCTGCAGATCGAGCATCTCTATCCGAAGGACAAGATCCTCGAGCTCTATCTCAATCAGATCTACCTCGGCAACGGCGCGTACGGGGTGGAGACCGCGGCGCAGCGCTACTTCGGCAAGAGCGTGCGCGAGGTGAACCTCGCCGAGGCCGCGATGCTCGCCGCGCTCCCGAAGGCCCCCGAGCGCTACAATCCCCGCCGCTACGCCGACCGCGCGATCCAGCGGCGCAACACGATCATCGGCCTCATGCGGAACGAGGGGGTCGTCACCGACAGTGCCGCGCGCCTCGCGCAGGCGTATCCGCTCGACCTCGCCCGCCGCAGCGACGCCGGCGAGCTCGCGCCGTACTTCGTGGAGTGGGTGCGCCAGCAGCTCGAGGAGCAATTCGGCGAGAAGCTGTACACCGACGGCTACAAGATCTTCACCACGCTCGACATCGATCTGCAGCAGGCGGCCGAGCGCTCGCTCGAGCGGCAGCTCCGCGCGATCGAAGCGGGGAAGTACGGGCAGTTCAAGCACACCACCTTCGAGCAGTACATCGCGCGCAGCGCGGCGGCCGACACCGAGAGCGAGACGTCGCCGTACCTGCAGGGCGCGTTCGTCGCGATGGACCCGCGCAACGGCGCCGTGCGCGCCATGATCGGCGGCCGCGACTACGATGACTCCAAGTTCAATCGTGCCACGCAGGCGCTGCGGCAGCCCGGCTCCACGTTCAAGCCGATCGTCTACGCCGACGCGATCCACAGCGGGCTCCCCCCGTCGCATCTCCTCGACGACTCGCCGCTCACCCTCCCGCAGGTCTCCGGCACCGATTGGACGCCGCAGAACTACGACTTGAAGTTCCTCGGCATCATCCCGCTCCGGCAGGCCCTGTACGAGTCGCGCAACCTCGCGACCATCCGGCTCGGCATGGAGCTTGGGCCGCAGAGCGTGATCGAGATGGCGCGCAAGCTCGGGCTCACCACGCCGATCCCGCCGTACCCGTCCATCTACATCGGCTCGGCGGACGTGTATCCCATCGAGATGATCTCCGCGTACTCCGCGTTCGCGACGCTCGGCGTGCGCAGCGCGCCGCACGCGATCGTGCGCGTGGAGAACGCGAAGGGGCAGGTGCTGTTCGAGGGATCGCCCCTGCGCTACGAGGTGCTCTCGCGCGAGGAAGCGTGGCTCATGGTGAACATGATGAAGGACGTGCTCACCAAGGGCTCCGCGGCCGGCATCGGCGCATCGGGCTTCAAGATCCCCGCCGCCGGCAAGACCGGAACCACTAACGACTACACCGACGTCTGGTTCATCGGCTACACCCCCGATCTCCTCGCGGGAGTGTGGATGGGATTCGACCGCCCGCAGAAGATCCAGGCGAACGCGCAGGGCGGCCGGCTCGCCGCCCCCGCGTGGCTCTCGTTCGTGAACGAGGTCTACCAGCGCCGGCCGCAGCCCCCCGACTGGCCGCGCCCTGAAGCGATCATCACGCGCCAGGTGGATGACTCCACGGGGATGCTGCGGAATCCGTTCTGCCCCGCGTCGGTGGTGATCAACGAGTATTTCATCGAGGGGACGGAGCCCACGAAGGAGTGCGACGTGCACGGCCCGTTCGGCGCGCACCCGCCCACCGATTCCACCGCCGCGCCGGCGCCCCCTCCGCCCGCGCCGCCGCCGCGGTGATCCGCTACCACGCGCGCTGGGTCCTCCCGATCACGAGCGCGCCGGTGCGCGATGGCACCGTGGCGGTGGAAGGATCGCGCATCGCCTACGTCGGACCGCGCGCGGACGCGCCCCCCGGACCGGACCGCGAGCTCGGCCGCGCCATCCTGCTGCCCGGTCTCGTCAACGCGCACACGCACCTCGAGCTCACCGCCTTCCACGATGTGATCCCCGCGCGCGGCTTCCGCGACTGGATCGTGACGCTGCAGGCGCTCAAGACCGCGGTGATGACGCGCGACTTCTATCGTGACAGCGCGCGCGCGGGGCTGGCCGACGGATTGCGCGCCGGCATCACGACGTACGCCGACACCTGCGATTCCGGCGTCGCGTTCGAGGCGATGCGCGAGATGGGCGTGCGCGGGATCATGTACCAGGAGGTGTTCGGCCCCGATCCGGCGCAGGCGGAGCACTCCATGCACGCGCTCGAGAAGAAGCTCGACGCGCTCGCGCCGATGGCGGATGACCTCCGCCACCTCGGCGTCTCGCCGCACGCGCCGTTCACGGTGAGCGATGCGCTGTTCAAGCGGGTGGTGGAGCTCCGCACGCCCATGGCCATCCACGTCGCCGAGAGCGCGGAGGAGACCGACCTGATCAAGGACGGATCGGGCCCCTTCGCCGACGGCCTGCGCGCGCGCAAGATCGCGGTAGCGCCGCGCGCGAGCTCCCCCATCGAGTTGCTCGACAAGCTCGGCGTGCTGCGCGTGCGACCGCTGCTCATCCACTGCGTGCGCGTGGACGCGCGGGACATCCGCGCGATCGCGAAGCAGAACTGCCCCGTGGCGCATTGCCCGCGCTCCAACGAGATGCTCGGGCACGGCGTCGCGCCCCTCGCGGCACTGCTCGATGCCGGCGTGCACGTGGGACTCGGCTCCGACTCGATGGCGAGCAACGAGCGCATGGACATCCTGGGCGAAGCGCGTCTCGCCGCGTCGGCGCAGGTCGCGCGCGGCGCCACCATGGACGTCACGCGCACGCTCAATCTCGCCACGGTGGAAGGAGCGCGCGCCCTCGGCCTGTCGCACCGCGTGGGCGCGCTCGAGGTGGGGAAGGACGCCGACCTCGCCGCGTTCGAGCTCGACGCCCCCGATGACATGATCGACGGCGGCCCCGAAGCCGCGCTCGCCGCGCACGCGCCGCACCGCGCGCGCGCGACGATCGTCGCGGGCGTCGAGAAGGTGTGGGACAGCGAACTCGTCGGCGCCGACCCCTCGCTCCCCGAGCGCGTGCGCGCGATCACGGAAGCGCTGCGCACCGACCCCGAGCTGCGGCGGCGGTCAGGAGGGGCGGCCCGCACTTCCTGAGGGATCAGTCATGGCGTGCTCCCCTCGTCCAGCCTGAAAGCAGAGCCACGCACTACGGTGTGCGCTGGCGCCGTGGCGGGCGAGGAAGCGGACGTGACCGGGAGCGAGTACGGGGACCGCGCACTCATCGCGCAGGTCTGCAGCGTCTTGAGCGCGCCATTCACCGCGCCACCCGCGATCAGGCCGAAGAAGAGTTGATTCCTCCGCGCCGCGGGCAACGGGAACAAGCTCGTGAGCACGAGCCCGAACATCGCGCCGTTCGCTGCGCCGGTCGCCGCACCCAACCAGGAGGCCGATCCGCACGGCGCGCCGGAGGATCCATACGCGGCGCCGCCGCCGGCCGTCAGCCCGTGCTCCGACAGCGTTTGGCCGTGCTCCGTCCGCCGCGGCGTCACCTCTTCTCCGAGCGTGTCCCTTCTCTCTCCCCGCGTGATCGTGCGACGCCCCTCTTCCCGGAGTGGCGGCGCCGGCATCGGTTCTGCGCTCGGAGTCAGGACGACGCCGTGGGACGATGGCATCTTCCACTGCGCTCGCGCGGATGCGGTGGCGACTCCGATCATCGCGACCGTCATCAGCGCTGAATACAGGGTGGCTCTATTCAGCATCGGTCGTGCGCGCATGGGACCCTCCCGGTCATGAGGTCGAGCGACTGCCGTCCTCTGCGCACCAGCCTATGCACGACGCCTCAATCGACCCTCAATTCCTCCGAGCGACCCCCCGCCCCCCGCCGCCTGCAGGCTGCAGCCTGCCGCCCGCAGGCTGGCCGTTAAGCCTCCCCGGCTCTAATTTCCCACCATGCACTCCCCCACCAAACACGGACGCACCGCGAAGATCTGGCGCGACGGGCAGCTCATCCCCTGGGATGACGCCACCGTCCACGTCATGAGCCACGTCGTCCATTACGGCTCCAGCATCTTCGAAGGACTCCGCTTCTACGAGACGCCCCAAGGCCCCGCGATCTTCCGCCTGGAAGACCACATGCGGCGCCTGCACGACTCGTGCAAGATCTACCGCATGCCCATGCGGCACAGCGTCGAAGCGCTCGCGCAGGGCTGCGTCGACACCGTCGCCTCCAACGATATCAGCAAAGGCTACCTCCGCCCCGTCGTCGTGCGCACCGGCGAACAGATGGGGGTCAATCCGACGGATGTCCCGGTCGAGACCTACATCATCGCCTGGCACTGGGGCCGCTACCTCGGCGAGGACGCCATCCGCGACGGCGTCGACGCCTGCGTCTCCACCTGGCGCCGCGCCGCCCCCGACACCTTCCCCACGCTCGCGAAGGCGGGCGGCAATTACCTGAACTCGCAGCTCTCGAAGGCCGAGGCGCGCCAGGACAAGTACGCCGAAGGGATCATGCTCGACAGCGCGGGCTACGTGGCGGAAGGGAGCGGCGAGAACATCTTCGTCGCCCGCCGCAACGTGCTCTTCACCCCCCCGCTCTCGAGCGGCATCCTGGAGGGCATCACGCGCGATTCCGTCATGCGGATCGCGCGCGATCTGGGCTACGAAGTCCGCACCGAAGCGCTCCCCCGGGAGTTGCTCTATATAGCGGACGAGGTATTCTTCAGTGGGACGGCGGCGGAGATCACTCCGGTGCGTTCCGTGGACCGCGTCCCCGTCGGCGAGGGACGTCCCGGTCCGATGACGCGCGCGATCCAGGATCGCTTCATGGGGATCGCGACCGGCAAGATCGAGGACAAGCACGGTTGGCTCACACTCGTACCAGAGGCGGTGGCCGCTCGGTGACGGGCGGCGCGGACTGAACGGTTCCCGCCCCGAAGCAGAGGCGGGAATTTTTTCAGGAGGAAAGGAGGAGCGGCGTGATCGTCGGATGCCTGGCGCTCAACGCGAGTTTCGAACCGCTGACCATGGTCCCCATGCGGCGGGCGCTCCGGCTCGTCCTCGATGGCAAGGCGGAGATCGTCGAAGCCGACACGGGCAAGGTCGTGCGTTCCGAGCGCCTCACCCTCCCGCGCCCCGCCGTCATCCGGCTCGTGAAGTTCATCCACGTGCCGCGGCGTTTCCGCCGCCAGGTGACCAACACCTTCCTCTTCGCGCGCGACCGCTACCGCTGCCAGTACTGCGGCCGCTCGCTCGCGGAGCTCCGCCCGCGCGAGTCGCTCACGCGCGATCACCTCGTGCCCCTCTCGCGCGGCGGCACGAACGACTGGACCAACGTCGTGACCGCCTGCTCTCCCTGCAACACGCGCAAGGGGAACCGCATGGCGGAGGAGATCGGCATGCACCCGCTGGTGCCGCCGGTGGAGCCGCACTTCGTGCACTTGAGCTGGGCGGTGCGGCGCCTCACGCCAACGCAGAGCAAGTACATCAAGCTCTTCTACGGCGCCGACACGCTCCACCAGATCGAGGAGCTCGAGCACCGTCCGCTGCACGGCCGCCCCGGCGCGGCGCTCCGCGCGGGCGCCTGACCGCGCGCGCTCGCGCTACGGCCGGAAGATGGCCGAGTGCGAGTGGTACGTCCGCACCTGCCCGCCGAGCATCCGCGTGAAGAGCGTGCCGAGCCCGCGCCCGAGCGCAGTGCCGGCGTTCTGCTTCCCTTCGATCGCCGGCGTCGCCTCCCCCTGCAGCCAGCGCTGCACCTCGCTGATGTCGCTCACCGAGAGCATCACCACTTCGAGCGACACGAAGTAGTAGTAGCGGCGCTTGTGGTCGGTGGGGGGCGCGATGTCGGGCACGTACGGGCGCGCGGTCACGTCCTGCGCGTCGTGCAGGTCCGCGAAGGTGCCGAGCGGCGTCACGCGCTCCCCGACGCGCTCGCCGATCCGGCTCACGGTGTAGTGCTTCGCGAGCGGATCGTAGCGCACGATCACGTCCCACTCCACTTGCCGCACGCGCGAATCGAAGATCGTGCGCGCCTCCCAGAGCTCGAGCCGGTACGTGAGCCGCGCGGGGAATCCGCTGTGGAGGAGATCGCGCGTGGTGCGGTCCTCCAGCATGCGCGTGCTCACCACCGCGGGCGCCTGCGTCGCGCGCGCGCTGTCGGCGGGGAGCACCACGTCCAGCGTCGGCTCCGGCGGCTGCCGCTGCTGCGCCGCGGCGCGCGCCGCGAGCGCCGCCGCCAGCACGAGGACCCACGCGCGCGGCCGCATCAGAAGCGGTGCTGGAGGCGCACCACGAAACGCATCGGCGTCTGCCAGTTCGTGATGGACTTCGCGCCGTAGAGCCCCAGCCACCCGAGGTCCACGCCCGCGCCCATGTCCGTGCGGAACGTGTAGAGCGGCGGGAGCGTCCACGCGCCGTAGCGCAGCCCGTCGCCCGACGGGCCGGTGAGCCAGCCGCGCCCGCCGTCGGTGAACACCACCCACGACAGCGGCTGCACCACGTGGTATCCCGCCGCCTCGCCGGCCTCGGACTCACGCTTGAACAACCGCAGCGTGAAGTCCGCGCGATACTCGATCTGCGCGAGGAGCATCCGGTCGCACTGCGCCGGCTGCCCGCTCGGCACCACGCTGTCGCTGCACGTGAACACGTCGGGGGCGAGCAGCTGCCGGAACGCGTAGCCGGGGAGCGAGCCCGTGCCTCCCATCGAGAACCGGCGCTCGAGCGGGAGCGGGCTCCCGCCGAGTTGCGTGCCGAATACCATGCGGAAGTTCAGATGCCCCTGCGGCGACACGCGATCGTAGCGCCGCACGTCCAGCCACCCGCGACCGTACGTGAGCGCTTCGGGAGTCGCCGTGCTGTCGCGCACGCCAGGGCTCGTGGCCCCCTGCGTGAGCGCCTCCGTCCACCCCACCTCCGCGTTCGCATCGATCAGCCATCCGCTCCACGGATCGTTCGCGATGCTGCGCGTGTCGTACACGTAGTCGACGTCAACCTGGTGCAGGAGCCCCGCGTCGAGCGCGGGATTGGCGCGCCACGTCTGGTCGCTGTTGAGGAGCGACACCGGGTTCTGCGCCTCGCGCGTGGCCCACGACGATTGCGCGTACCGCAGCCGCACGCTCGAGCTCCCCGCGAACCACCGCGCCCACGCGCTCCCCCCCTGCGACTCGAAGTAGTCGCGCATGTCGTCGCGCACGCCGAAGCTGTAGAGGAAGATCTCGGCGTTGCTCACCTGCCAGTCCTCGGCGGGAGCGACCACGTCCTGGAAGCGCAGGCCGTACTCCATGCCGTGGTCCTTGCCGCGCTTGAGCGATGCGGTCACGTCGTAGCCCAGGTTCGCGGACGTCCACGCGAAGCTGTTCACCGAGCGGTAGATGCCGAGCGCGGTGAGCTGGAACTGCCCGATGTCGGGAGTGCGGCGCATCGCGAGGCCGAGCATCACCGGGAGCCCTTCCACGCGATCGTACGTGCCCGCGCGCAGCGCGAACTTCGTGCGCGCGGAATCGTACTGCGCCTGCCACCGCTTGAACCATCCGAGATCGCTCGACGCCGTGTCGTGCGTGGCGATCATCTGGTCCCCCTGCATGCGGTAGCCGAGCGGCAACGCGTAGGCCCGCACCGCGCCGCCCACGCTCGCCGCGGAATCGCGATGCACGCTCCCACCCACCACGAACACGTCGCTGTCCACGCGCGCCCCCGCGGCCAGCACGGCGGATCCGTTGATCACCGTCACGTTGCCGTGCACGGTGCCGCGGATCGTGAGGCGCCCGTCGCGCACGGCGACGTTCCCGTCCACGGCGCGGCCGCTGTCCACCACCGTCTTGCCCTGTTGGCGCAGCGCGGCGGGGAGGTTGTACCGGTATGCCGCTTCCCCGGCGACATCCCACGGGAGCACGCGCGCCGTGTCGGGCTCCTGCGCGCGAGCGAGCGCGGCGCCAGCGGCGAGCAACGCGAGCGCGAGATGCCGACCCCTCACGCGTTCCCCCACTCGATCCCCAGCCGGCGCATGCGACGGTACAGGTTGGGGCGGTCCGTCTTCAGCCGGCGCGCGGCGTCCGCCACGTTCCCCTTCGCCATCGAGAGCGCGCGCGTGATGAGCGTGCGCTCGAACTCATCCAGCGCGTCGTTGAGCGGGCGGTCAAGCGTCGGCTCGGGGAGGGGCGGCGCCGCGGCGCCCCCTTCGCGCGCGGCGGGGATCACCGCCGCGACATCCTCCGCCGTCACCTGGCCGCCGCCGTGCAGGATCGCGAGGCGCTCCACCGTGTTCGCGAGCTCGCGCACGTTCCCCGGCCAGCGGTGGCGCGTGAGGAGCGCTAGCGCCGGCTCGCTCCACTCCGGCGCCGGCCGCCCGGCGCGCGCGCGGTAGAGCGCCGAGAAGTGCGCCACGAGCGCGCGGATGTCGTCGGGGCGCTCGCGCAGCGGCGGGAGCGTGATCGGGATGACGTTCAGGCGATGGAACAGGTCCTCGCGGAACTTGCCTTCGAGCACGCCGCGCTCGAGGTCCATGTTCGTCGCCGCGATGATGCGCACGTCCACCTTGATCGGCTTCCCGCCCCCCACGCGCTCGATCTCGCGCGCCTCGATCGCGCGCAGGAGCTTCGCTTGCGCTTCGGCGCCCAGGTCCCCGACTTCGTCGAGGAGGAGCGTCCCCGTGTCGGCGAGCTCGAAGCGCCCGATCCGCCGGTCCGTGGCGCCGGTGAACGCGCCCTTCTCGTGCCCGAACATCTCGCTCTCCACGAGATCGCGCGGGATCGCCGCGCAATTCACGCGCACGAAGGGACGGTCGCGCCGAGCGCTCCCCTTGTGGATCGCGCTCGCGGCCAGCTCCTTGCCGGTGCCCGACTCCCCGATGAGCAGGACGCGCGCATCCGTGGGAGCCACCTTCGCGATCATGTCGCGCACGCGCTGCATGGCCGCGCTCGTGCCGACCATCTCCCCCGCGAGCCCGTACTCCTCGCGCAGCGTGCGCGCCTCGCGCTTCGCCTGTCTGAGATCGAGCGCGTTGCGCAACACGAGGAGCACCCCTTCCGGCGTGAGCGGCTTCTCGAGGAAGTGGAACGCGCCGAGCTTCGTCGCTTGCACCGCGTCGCTGAGCCCCGCGCGCCCGCTCATCATCACCACCGGCAAGTCGGGATACCGCTCGCGCATCGCCTTGAGCGCGCCCATCCCATCGAGGGTGCCGGGCATCATGAGGTCCAGCAGCACGGCGTCGGGCTCGCGCTCCACGGCCGCGGCGACCCCCGCGGCGCCGTCCGGCGCTTCGCGCACGGAGAACCCTTCGCCGCCGAGCAGCGCGCCCACCATGCGGCGGATGTTGGCCTCGTCGTCGACGATCAGGATCTCGGTCATGCGCGCCTCCCGCTCACGCGCCCGTCCCCTTGGGCGGCAGCGACCGCGGCACCGCTTCGCCGCGCTCGGAGAGCAGTTTCGTGGTGAATCGTTGCCCCTCGGAGATGCGCTCGACCTCCACCGCGATCGCATCGATCGCGTGCTCCATGCGGTCGAGACGCTCGATGACCTCCCGCGATGGCGGAGGCGCGGCCGGCGTGTGCCACATGCGGCGCGCGTACACGATCGCGAGCGGGAACCCGATCACCATGATGATCCCGGTGATCATCCCCGCGATCGGGATGACGATGTCTTCCATTAGCTCCTCCTCTCTTCGTCACTCGTCGGTTTGCCCGGCGTGCCGCTCACCGGCAGGATGAATCGGATCTCCGTGCCACGGCCCGGCTCGCTCGACGCGCCCACCGTGCCGCCGTGCGCGAGCACCGTCTGGCGCGCGATCGCGAGCCCGAGGCCCGTGCCCCCGGGCGTCGTCGTCATGTACGGCTCCCAGATGCTCGGGAGCTGCGCCGCCGGGATCCCGCGCCCCGTGTCGGCCACGCGGATCTCCGCCGCGGGAGCGCCCTCGAGCGTGGCGCGCGACACGTGCACCACCACCGCGCCCCCTCCCTTGCACGCCTCCACCGCGTTCAGCAGCACGTTCGAGAGCGCGCGCGAGAGCGCGTCATAGTGCCCGCGCACCTCGGGGACGTTCTCGTCCGACTGCACCGCGATCTTCACCGCGCCGCTCGACAGCCCGCGCGCGGCCGCGCGCGCCAGCTCCGCCACGTCGATCGCCGCCGCGGGCCCCTCGGGGAGCCGTCCGAACTGCGCGAAGCTCCGCGCCATCGCGTCGATGCGGCGCGTCTCCGTCTCCAGCACGTCCACGATCTCGGCGAGCTTGGGGTCCGCCTCGCGCCGGAGCCGCGCCACCGCGAGCCCGATCGGCGTGAGCGGATTCTTGAGCTCGTGCGCGACCTGCCGCGCCGTCTCGCGGAACGCCTCGAGCCGCTGCGCCTCGATCTCGCGCTTCCGCGCCACCGCGATCTGGTCCGCCATCTCGCGCATCCGGCGGCGCATGACCTCGAACTCGGGGGCGCCGCGCTGCGGCGGCCCGGCGGGAAGGGGCTCGCCCCGCGCGATCAGCTCCGTCCACTCCACGAGCTCCGACAGCGGCCGGCTGAGCTGCCGGCTCAGATGTCCCGCCACGCGCGACGCGAGCAGCGCGAGCACCGCCGACCCGGCGATCGCGAGCACGATCAGGATCACCACCGCGCGCGACGCGAGATACCGGTAGCGATTCGCCTCGACCAGCGACTGCCCGAGCTCGCGCTCGTGCTCCTCGAGCGCCGACCGCTGCGCGGGCGTGAGCGCTCCGGAACGCATGGACGCGATCACCTTCTGCCCGCTCGCCGCCACCACATCCCACGCCTTCGCCCCACTCAACACCGGCAACACCGTGCTCACGCCGAACGCCCCGCCGAGCATGAGCGCACTCGCGGGCACCATGGCGAAGAGGACGAGGTAGAGGAGGACGCGAGTGCGGAAGGAGGGTGCGGGCACGGTGTAGAGACTAAGGGATGTTTCGATTTGCGACAGGGGCGGGGGAAGGGAAGATCGGACAGGCGCGAACATCGGACAGGCGCGAACATCGGACAGGCGCGAACATCGGACAGGCGCGAACATCGGAGCACAGCGTCCGCCCTCTCCTTCCGGTCCGATGTCGCGACCGTCCGACGTTCGCGACTGTCGGATGGTGCGACTGTCCGCTCTTCGCACCCCCTCGTTGCCCCAATCCCCCCAACGAGTTATCTTCTCCCCCATCGATGCACGACGATTCCGCCCGGTGATTCCGCCCGGCACCCGCAAGCAGCTCCACGCGCTCCGCGCGATTCGCTGCTCTCCTTGCCGGACCACTCACCGTACGATCCTCGTCGCGCTCGCGGCTCCGCCCGTCGCGCTCGCCTAGTGCGCGCGCACCTGCTGCTTCAGGCCCGTGTCGCTGCTTCCATTGGAGCGATCAGGGGAAGCGGCGGGAGGCCGGACGAGTTGCCGCGCACCGACACACCGTTCCACCTCTAGGTACATGAACACACCACGCAAGCGGCCCACGGGCGCCGCCGCGCATCGCCTTCCGGCCGTGCGCCAACCCGTCGCACCGATGCACCGCGGCCCGCAGGCCGCCTCCCTCGCCCCGGTCGCGCTCGCGCCACAGTTCCCGCAGACACAGTTCCACCACGCGCCCAACGCCGCGCTCCTCATCGACTTCGACAACGTCACGATGGGGATCCGCTCCGACCTCGGGCACGAGCTCCGCAACCTCCTCTCGAGCGACATCATCAAGGGGAAGGTCGCCGTCCAGCGCGCCTACGCCGACTGGCGCCGCTATCCGCAGTACATCGTCCCGCTCGCCGAGAGCTCGATCGACATGATCATGGCCCCCGCGTACGGCAGCTCGAAGAAGAACGCCACCGACATCCGCCTCGCCGTCGACGCGATCGAGCTCGTCTTCACGCGCCCCGAGATCGGCACCTACATCCTCCTCTCCGGCGACTCCGACTTCGCGAGCCTCGTCACCAAGCTCAAGGAGTACGGCAAGTACGTGATCGGCGTCGGCATCCGCGAGAGCTCGAGCGATCTCCTCGTCATGAATTGCGACGAGTACTACAGCTACAACGCGCTCGCCGGCCTCATCAAGGCGGGCGACGAGGAGACCACGAAGCGCGATCCGTGGGAGCTCGTGGTCGAGGCCGTGGCGCGCATGAAGCGCAACGGCGATGTCATGCGCTCCGACCGGCTCAAGCAGGTGATGCAGGAGATCGACAGCTCTTTCGACGAGAGCGATCTCGGCATGGCCAAGTTCTCCCGCTTCTGCCAGGAAGCGGAGAAGCGCGGGCTCCTCAAGATCACGAAGCTCGAGAACGGCCAGATGGAGGTCGACGTCGCCGACGGTGCGCCGTTGCCGCGCGCCGCCACCCCCAACGTCGTTCCCGCGGGCGAGCGCCGCACGGACGATGGGCCGCGCAGCCGGCGCGGCCGGCGTGGCGGCCGCGGACGCCGCCGCCCCTCGGGCGAGACGGAGGAACAGACGGAACTCGGCGAGGAGCTCCCCGACATCGCGGATCTCGCGCCGTCGCCGCGCACCGCGGAATCGGAGCTCGACTTCGAGTCCCCCGCCACGGCGCCCATCGCCGCGGAGCAATCAGGGCAGCGGCTGTCGCGCGATGAGGCCTTCGCGCTGGTGCGGCGCGCCGTCGCGACGCTCGCGAGCCACGCCGATGAGCCCGTCGCGGCGAGCGCGCTCCGCGCCACCGCGCGCCAGATCCTCGGCCGCGACAGCGAGAGCCTCGGCGACCGCCACTTCCACCGCATCCTCCGCGACATGCACGACGCGGAGCTCATCGACCTCCGCAAGCGCGGCGACGACTACGAAGTGAGCGCGTCGCTCGACGCCCCGCCGATCGCCGACCAGCTCGCGGCGGCCGAGGCCGAGCACGCGGAAGCGAGCCAGGCGGCGCGCGCCGCGTCGGGCGCGGCGTCACTGCGCCGCGGCATCCGAGGCCGCGGGCGCGGCGCGGCGGGGGAGCCCCCGCCGGAGCTCCTCTCCATCGGCGTCGTGGACTCCGGTGAGGACGTCGCGCTGAGCGAGCTCGAGGAGCCGGAGCTCGCGCTCGACGGCGCCGACGAGGGCGCCGAGAACGAGGCCGCCGATGAGAACGCGCCGGCCGCGGAGAAGGCGCCGGCGCGCCGGCGGGCGCGCGGCGTGCGCGGCGGCCGCGGCCGGAAGCGCCCGGGCGCCTGACCAGTGTGCGCGGCGCTCGCCGCGTCGTTCTATGATCGCCGCACCGAGCGGGTCGCTCGCGACCTGCTCGGCGCCATCCTCCGCTGCGAGACCCCCGAGGGCGTGGCGAGCGGCCGCATCGTGGAGACCGAGGCGTACCTGGGCGAGCACGACGCCGCGTGCCACGCGGCCGCCGGGCGCACCGCGCGCACCGAGGTGCTCTACGGCGAGCCGGGCACCGCGTACGTGTACTTCACGTACGGCATGCACTGGTGCGCGAACGCGGTGACGCGGCGGGCGGGACTCCCGAGCGCGGTGCTCATCCGCGCGCTCGAGCCGCTCGACGGCGTCGAGCTCATGGCGCGCCGCCGCCCCAAGGCGCGCGACCGCCGCGACCTCGCGAACGGGCCGGCCAAGCTCAGCGCCGCGCTCGGCATCACCGGCGAGCTGAACGGCCTGCCGCTGCGCCGCTCGCGCCTCACGATCCATCGCGGCCTCACCATCCCCGCGCGCGAGATCGGCGTCACGCCGAGGATCGGCATCACGAGTGCGACCGACTGGCCGTTGAGATTCGTGTGGACGGAGAGTGACTTTCTCTCACGCCGGTATGGAGTCGGACGGTGAAGGGCAGTGCGTAGGACCGGAGAGAACTGAAGACCTACCACTGCGTACGCAGTTAGTGTGTAGGAAGAGGCCTGCTCCCCACTCGCTCACTCGCACTATTCCTTCAGTTCTCTCCGGTCCTACGCACTGCAGTTGAGCAACCTGATATCCCGGGATACATTCGCCCGACCTCAACCCGACCTCTGATGCGCCTCTCCGCAACCCTGTCCCTCTCCGCGACCCTCGCCGTGTCGGCAATCGCTCAAGTCCCGTCTGGCGTCTCCGATCGCGCGATGCAGATCTATCGCGCGTCGTACGTGATCGACATGCACAACGATCTTCCGTCCAAGATGGCGGACGACAGCGTGGATCCCGACGTGCGCCATCCCGCGGACATGAAGGTCCAGTCCGACCTCCCGCGCTTCATGGAGAGCGGGATCACCGCGGTCTTCCTGTCCGATTTCGTCAACTCCACCTACACGCTGACGAAACCCGATTCGTCGTTCGCGCGGGCGGTGCAGCTCGCGGACTCGATCCATGCGTTCGTGGACCGCAATCCGAAACAGCTCCTCTTCGCCACCACCGCCGCCGACGTCGAGCGCGCGAAGCGGGAAGGGAAGGTCGCCATCCTCATCGGCGTCGAGGGGGGCCACGCGATCGAAGGCTCGCTCGACAAGCTCCGCGCCCTCTACAAGATGGGCGCGCGCTACATGACGCTCACCTGGAACAACGGGAACTCGTGGGCGGGCGCCGCGTGGGGGATCGGCCACACGAGCACGGGCGGCCTCACGCCGTTCGGCATCCAGGTGATCCACGAGATGAACCGCCTCGGCATGTTCGTCGACATCTCGCACGTGTCCGACTCCACGTTCTGGGATGCCGTGAAGGCGAGCCGCGTCCCCGTGATCGCGTCGCACTCCAGCGCGCGCGCGCTGAGCCCGCATCGCCGCAACATGACGGATGAGATGCTGCGCGCCGTCGCGAAGAACGGCGGCGTGGTGAACGTGAACTTCTATCCGGGCTTCATCGATTCCGCGTACGCGAATGCCACGAACCGCGCCACCGATCCGATCTGGGCCTGGCGCGACTCCATGCTCAAGGCGCCCGGCGCCGACAGCGCGGCGCTCAGAGCGGAGGCGAACAAGCGCGCGCAGGCGGCGCTCGATGCCGTGCCGCGCCCCGCGCTCTCCGTGCTCCTCGCCCACTTCGATCACATCGCCAAGGTGGCGGGGGTCGACCACGTCGGCATCGGCAGCGACTTCGATGGCATCGACGTCACGCCGCAGCAGATGGAGGATGTCACCATGCTCCCGCGCATCGCGCAGGGGCTCCTCGACCGCGGCTACACCGAGTCCGATGTGAAGAAGATCCTCGGCGGCAACATGCTGCGCGTGATGAAGATCGTGCTC